>Ga0075431_100000044_pt1 | contig 65584 bp, 71 predicted proteins | sample RhiMetdeltSRZDD5_FD_75297 | JGI IMG/M metagenome (GOLD analysis project Ga0075431, IMG submission 75297) | Populus rhizosphere microbial communities from Tennessee, USA - Rhizosphere MetaG P. deltoides SRZDD5 | ecosystem: Host-associated > Plants > Roots > Rhizosphere > Soil | place: USA... | reverse complement strand
ATGGCCTCCTGCGGGGTGTAGACGGGCACCACGGCCGCCGGCGCGATGCGATCCCTGTACGGCGCGAACATCTCGGCGTTCATGAGGTTCACGGCGCGGGAAACACCGCGGCGGATCTGCTCGTCGGCGTTGTTGATGTGAAAGAGCCCGAGCGAGGTGTAGAGCAGGCAAAAGTCGACGCCGAAGTCGTCCAGCCGCTCGTAAAAGAGCTTCGGCACCATGGCCGTGGCGCGGTCGAGCGTGTTCGCGGGCTCGCCCCACCAGGTCGGCCGAAACGGCCGCTTGTCCAGCCGCTCTTCGCGGGTCATGCCGTACCAGCCGCGCTCGATGTCCTTGGACTTGAAGTGGTCGACGAGCGACGGGCCGCCAACCTGCGTGAGGTAGTCCAGGAAGATCGGCATCGGCTCGAGCCAGTGACCGTCGCCGTCGATGACCGGATGGTCGAGCTGCCGGCGGACCTTGGCGGACTTGGAGTCTTTCACGTAGGGCATCTCACGCCTCCTCGGGGTCGGGGCGATCGTGCGCGCGGCGGCAGAGTTAGTCAAGCGACGGAGCGTGTATAGTGTGCCCCCCGGAGGGGGACGCGATGAGGAGAATGCTGACCGCCTGGCTGCTCGTCGTCGCCTCGGCCGCTTCGGCGATGGCCCAGCCGCCGATCGATGCCGACGCCGAGCTGATCGTGGCGATGCCCGACGACACCACGAACATGGACCCACGCATCGGGATGGGATCGATCCGCTCGACGTACATCCGGCAGGTGTTCGAGAGCCTCGTCGACGTCGACACTCAGGGCAAGCCGGTGCCCGGGCTGGCGCTCTCATGGAAGCCCGTGGGCGACACCACGTGGGAGTTCGCGCTCCGCCGCGGCGTCAAGTTCCACGACGGCGAGGTGTTCAACGCGGACACCGTGCTGTTCAACCTCGACCGCATGTTCAGGCGCAACCTCGACAAGCACGGGATCAAGGACGTCGCCGCCGGCACGCAGTTCGACAAGACGCTGCCGTACGTGAGCCGATGGGAAAAAGTTGACGACTACACGGTGCGCGTGCACACGAGCGAGCCGGCGCCGACGCTGTGGGATGCACTCGGCCGCGAGCCGCTCGTGCCGAAGGCGTGGACGATCAAGAACGGCGTCGACGCGCTCAACGAGCGCCCGATCGGCACCGGTGCGTGGAAGCTCGTGGAGTGGAAGCGCAAGACCTCCATGATCCTGGAGCGCAACGAGGCCTACTGGGGCGGCGCGCCGCAAATCAAACGGTTGCGGCTGCAGGTCATTCCCGAGGCCGCGGCGCGGCTGGCGGCGCTGCGCGCGGGGCAGGTCTCGCTGGTCGAGGCGGTGCCGCCGCTGGACGCCGGCGTGCTGGCGCGCGAGCCGAACGTGAAAGTCGTCTCGGGTCCGCAGAAGCTCAACTGCCGCCTCTATCTCAACGGACGGCTCAAGACGCAGTTCGACTCCGGCGGCAAGGACGGCTTGTACGGCGACACGAAGACGCGGCTGGCCCTCACGCACGCGGTGAACCGCGACGCGATCATCAAGAAGATCTTTCAGGGCTATGCCCTCGTCAATGCGTCGCCGGTCGCCACCGTGTCCTACGGCTACGCCCCGCAAGAGCCGTACGCGTACGACCCACACCGCGCGAAAGCGCTCCTGAGCGAGGCGGGCTGGATGGCCACGGGCCGCGGCTGGGAGCGCAACGGCGAGCCGCTCGTGCTCAATCTGCACTACGCCGCCAAGCACTACGGCCAGGCCTTCGACGAGACGACGGCCGCCGTCGCCGAGATGCTGAAGGACGTCGGCGTGCAGGTGACGCTCAAGCCCGTCGACTTCGGGACCATGCTGCAGATCACGCAGAAGGGCACGCTGCCGTACAACGGCGGCTTCACCGCGTGCCGCACCAGCAACAACCTCGACGCCGACGATTTTCTGCGCGACTGGACGGCCTTCACGCTCATCAACTGGTCGCCCTACCCGCCCGAGCTGATGACCGCGTACTCGGCACAGCGCCGCGAGCTGGATTCCGCGAAGCGACTGCGGATGCTCGCGGACGTGCAGCGACAGGTGCGCGACTGGGCGCCGGTGGTCCCCCTCTACCAGGAAGTGAAAGTCTATGCGCACGCCGCTCGCGTGACGGGCTTCGCGCCGCTCACGGAGCTGCATATGGACTTCCGCGGCGTCACCGTGCGGAAGTGAGAGAGGCGGAGAACGGTCTATGAGCTGCTGCGGTCTCGCGCTGACACGCCGAGATTGGATGTGGTCGACGATGCTGAGCGGGGTCGGCGCGCTGGTCGCCGGCTGCGCCGGCACGCGAGGCGACGCCTCAGCGGCGGCCGAGACGCCCCTCGCCGAGGCCACCAGCCTGCTCCGCGACAACATCTCGATCGACGTCCACACCCACGCCGGCGCGAACGGCATCACGTCGCGCACGGCGCGGCCGAGCGACGAGATCGCGCGCCAGATGCGGACGGGCCGCATCGCCGTGCTCTGTCTCGCCGACGTGCCCGACGGCCCCATCCTGGGCCGCAACGCGAACAACGTGCTGGTCGCCCTGCGCACGCCCGAGCCGGGTTTTCTCTACGCGTACCACCTCGACCGGCTCGCGTGGGTGGACGAGCTGGTCGCGCAGCATGGCATCCGCCGCGCGCTCACCGCGGCCGATCTTCGCGCCGCGCATGTCGCCGGTCAGCCGGCCATCATCCTCGACATCGAGGGACTGGACTTTCTGGAAAAGAAGCTCGAGCGCCTGGAGGAATCGTACCGTCGCGGCGTCCGCACCATGCAGCTCGTGCACTACACGCCGAACGACATCGGTGATTTTCAGACCGGCGCCGTCGTCCACAACGGGCTGACGCCGTTCGGCGCGGAGGTCATCCGTGGCTGCCACCGGCTCGGCGTCGTGGTGGACGTCGCGCATGCCACGGCGGAGACGGTGAAGCAGGCGGTCGGCGTCGCGACGAAACCGCTGCTGCTCTCCCACACCGCGCTGCGCGGCTCGAAGGCGCAGGGGCCGACGCCGCTCACCGAGCGTCAGATCACCGCGGACCACGCGCGCGCCATCGCCCAGACGGGCGGCACCATCGGGCTCTGGCATTTCTTCCCGACCTTCGAGCGTTACGTCGACGGCCTCAAGGAGATGGTGGACGTCGTGGGTGTCGACCACGTCAGTATCGGCAGCGACACGGCGAGCACCCCGGGACTCTTGCCGGAGTACGACCACTTCCCGAAGCTCGTCGCGGCGATGCTGCGGGGCGGATTCACGCGGCCCGAGGTCGCGAAGATCGTCGGCGGCAACTATCTGCGGATCTTCGCGGCGTCCGTCGGCTAGGAGCCCGCGCCCCGCCGATGCGGGCTTTCCTGCTGCGACGCCTGCTCCACGCCGTGTTCGTGACCTGGGGTGTCGTCACCGTCGTCTTCTTCCTCGTGCGCCTCACCGGCGATCCGACGTTCTTCCTCGTGGACCAGAGCGCCACGCAGGAGGAAGTCGCGCACACGCGGGCCATGCTCGGTCTCGATCGGCCCGTCGTCGTGCAGTACGCCGACTTTCTCGCCGGGGCCGTGCGCGGCGACTTCGGCGTGTCGATCCGCGAGAAGCGTCCGGCCATGGCGATGGTGCTCGAGCATTTCTGGCCCGCGACGGTGGAGCTCGCAGCGGCGGCGCTCGTGCTGTCCACCGTGCTGGCAGTGCCGCTGGGCGTCGTCTCGGCCACGCACCGCGGCCGGCCGGCCGACCACCTCAGCCGCATCGCCTCGCTGTTCTTGCAGTCCATGCCGAGCTTCTGGCTGGGCATCATGCTGATCCTGCTCTTCGCCGTCGTGCTGGGCGGTTTGCTGCCCGCGTACGGCACGGGAACGTGGCGGCACCTCGTGCTGCCGTCGGTGGCGCTGGCGGCGGCGCCGCTGGCCCAGAACGTACGGCTCGTGCGCGCGGGCATGCTCGAAGTGCTCGGACAGGACTACGTGCGCACCGCGCGGGCCAAGGGCCTTGGCGAGCGCGGCGTGATCTATCGGCACGCGCTCCGCAACGCGGCGCTGCCCGTCATCACGGTCACGGGACTGTCGCTCGGGTTCATGCTGAGCGGCGCCTTGATCATCGAGACGGTCTTCGCGTGGCCGGGCATGGGACGGCTCATCGTGCAGGCCGTCCCGGGGCGCGACTTCCCCGTGATCCAGGCCGGGGTGTTCGTCTTCGCCCTGGTGTTCGTCGTGCTCAACGTCGTCGTCGACGTGCTCTACACGGTCGCGGACCCGCGGGTGCGCTTGACGTGAGACGCATCGACGCGCTCGCCGTCGCGGGCGCGCTCGTCGTCGTCGTGACCATCGTGCTCGCCGCGGCCGCGCCGGCGTTGTCCCCGGGCGATCCCATCAAGAACGCGCTGCTCGAGCGCCTCACCCCGCCGACGTGGGGCCGTGAGCATCCGCTCGGCACCGACACGCTGGGACGCGACGTCGCCAGCCGACTGCTCCACGGCGCGCGCGTGTCGCTCGTCGTCGGCTTCTCCGCCGTGTTGCTGGCCGGCGTCGTGGGCGTCGGCCTCGGGCTCGTGAGCGGCTGGTATCGCGGCTGGCTGGACGATCTGCTGATGCGCGTCGGCGACGTGCAGCTGGCGTTTCCTCTGCTCGTGCTCGCCGTCGGCGTCCTCGCGGTCCTCGGCGCCAGCCTGCTGAACCTGATCCTCGTGCTCGGCGTCACCGGCTGGATCACCTACGCGCGCATCGTCCGCGGCGAGGTCCTCACGCTGCGCGAGCGCGATTTCGTCGCGGCGGCGCGCGCGCTGGGCGCGACCGACGCGTGGATCGTCTCCCGGCACCTGCTGCCGAACGTGCTGCCGCCCATCACGGTCGTCGCGACGTTTTCCGTGGCGCGCACGATCATCGCCGAGGCGTCGCTGAGCTTTCTCGGCCTCGGTATCCCCGCGCCCGAGCCGAGCTGGGGCGCGATGCTCGACGAGGGGCGCAACTACATCACGACGGGATGGTGGCTCGCGCTCTTCCCTGGCCTGGCCATCCTGCTGCTCGTGCTCGGGATCAATCTCGTGGGCGACTGGCTGCGGGACGTGCTGGATCCGCGGCTGGAGCGGGGACTCTAAGCCGCGCGCGCCCAGACCGCATACAGGGGATCGCCGCCGCCGGGCGAACGATCTTCCGCGCGCATATCGGTCCAGCCGCCCGCGGCGTCGAAGTAGGAGCGCACGAGCATGAGGTGCTGCGCGTCGCTCGTCGCGAGCCACACGGCCACGGCCTTGGTCGGAAAGCAGCGGTTGGAGAACGACACGACGAAGGGCGCGCCGGGCCGCAGCGCGCGGCGGACCTCGCCGAAGAGCCGCACCGGATGGAGCACGTACTGGATCGACACCGCGCACATCGCGGCGTCGAACGTCGCGTTCTCGAACGGCAGGCGCGGATCACGGTTGACGTCGTGGACGACGTGCGCGGCCAGCTGCGGATTGTCCGCCATCTCCTCGGCATTCCGGCCCAGCCCCACGACCTCGTGGGCCCGATCGCTCGGGAGATGGCTGCGCCAGCTGCTCATGAGATCGAGCAGCCGGCCGCGCGGCGGAAGGATCTCGGCATAGAGGCGACCGAGCGCGGCGATGGCGCCGTCGTCGATGTGGACGACCTTGCGCGCGACGAGATAGAAGTCCCCGTCGGGCGCCTCGTCCTCACGCTCGTAGGCGGCGGACGGGAAGATGCCGTCGCCGCGTACGAGCGTCATGCGGCCGCGTTCAGTGCGCCGCGGCGGCCTCGGGCATCGACTGAACGACGACGGTCGGGTGCACGGCCGGCGAGTAGATCTCCAGCACCTCGACGTCGTCGGAGCACTCGAGCTCGTTGTGCACGATGCCGGGCGGCTGCAGCACGCAGTCCCCCGGGCGGAACGTGCGCTCGCCGTGGCCTTCGTAGACGAACCGGATCCAGCCCTTCAAAACGTAGAACATCTGGAAGTCGCACTGGTGCTGGTGCAGGCCGGTCGTGTGCAGCTCGTGAGCGCCGGCCGCGTCGGCCTTGATGCGGATGACGTGGGCGCGGAAGCGCCCGTGGGTCGCGCGCTCGATCCCGAGATCGCGGTACTCCATGAAGCTGCGGAGCCCGGTGGTGTACACGGCGTCCTCGGCGCGGCTGACGCTGAAGAGCTGCTTGGGCTCGCTCATCGCACGTACTCCTTTCCACGGCCGACGATCTGACCGCTCTCGATGTCGAGCTCGTCGCGCCGAGGCCCCATCGTCCGCATGGCGTCGAAGCCGTCCTCGACCATGTCGCAGTAGAGCTCGACGCGATTGCCGTCCGGATCGTGGAAATAGACACTGCGGGACACGTTGTGCTCGATCGTCGACTCCACCGCGATGCCGAGCTCGCGCAGCTCGCGATGCGCGGCCTGCAGCTCGGCGAAGCTTCCGAGCTGCCAGGCGGTGTGGTGCAGGCCCGGCTGCCTGGCGTCCGGCGCCTCGCCGGTCGCGAGCTGGAACAGGGCCAGATCGTGATGCTGCGTGCCGAAGCTCAGAAAGACCGCGCCGTGCTCGAGATCCTCGTACGCGACCTTGAGGCCCAGCGCGCGCGTGTAGAAGTCCCGCGACTTGCGGGCATCCCTGACTTTGAGAACGAGGTGGCCGAGCTTCTTGGCCTGGATCATCGCCGATGCTCCTGCGCCGTGGCGCTTTGAGTGGACCCCACACCGCACCTGTTGGCGTGCGCCAGTATACTCCGCGCCATGAGTCTCGCCGACAGCGGTGCGCTGAAGGGCAAGGTCGCCATCGTCACCGGCGCGGCCACCGGTATCGGCCGCGCCAGTGCGCTGCTCTTCGCGCGCGCGGGCGCGCGGGTGGCGCTCGTCGACGTGCGCGAGCCGGAGCTGGCCCGCACGGAGGCGGACGTCGGCGCCGCCGGCGGTGAGGCGATGGCGCTCGCGGCCGATCTCGCGCGGCCCGACGACTGTGCGGCCGTGGTGGCGCGCGCGGTGCAGCGGTTCGGCCGGCTCGACGTGCTGCTCAACAATGCCGGCGTCGGCACGATGGTCGTCGGCGGTACCGTCGAGACCATCTCGCTCGAGCACTGGGATCTCGCGCAGAACGTCAACGTGCGCGCGATGTATCTGCTGTCCCGCGCGGCGGTGCCGCACATGCGCGGAGCGGGCGGTGCCATCGTCAACATCGCATCCGTGTCGGCGTTCCACGGCTCGGTCGAGCGTCCGACCCACGCGTACGCGGCCAGCAAGGGCGCGGTGCTTTCCCTGACGCGCGCGATGGCCGCGTCCTACGGTCGTGACGGGATCCGCGTGAACGCGATCTGCCCGGGCACGATCCGGACGCGGCTGACGGCCGACATCGTCCAGCGCGTCGAACGCTCGGCCAAGGAGGGGCGCGGGATCCCGCTCGGTCGCGTGGGCGAGCCGGAGGACATCGCGCGGTGCGCGCTTTTTCTCGCCTCCGACGACGCGTCGTTCATCTCTGGCGCCGCGATCGTCGCCGACGGCGGCGCCATGGCGGCGTCGCCGTAAGAGCGCGGCGCCGGCCGGGCTAACGCTTCGAGGTCGAGAGGTCGGAGCGGACGATGGCCCAGCCGAGCGCCGCGATCTGACGGTCGACGTTGCGCCACCGCAGATTCATGCGGGCCAGCGCCGGCTGAGGCCGGCTGCCGCGCCGATCCAGAATGACCGTGACCGTCTCGTTGCCGTGAAGCTCACGACGCAGCATCTCGAACAGCTTGGGCTGCTCACGCGCGACGATCACGAGATGGTGAGCGTCACGGGCGGCGGTGGTGCTGCGGGTTTCGGCCAGCACGGCGCGGACGGCCCGCACGACCGAGCCCTCCTGGGCGTGCCCGATGAGGCGCGCCACCGGCGACCACGTCCGCCCGCCGCAGGCGGGGCAGGCGTCGAAGCCGATCTCGAAGCAGACTTCGCAGTCGGCACAGAGGGCGAGCCGGGCGAGCGGGAAGTAGAGCCGCGCTGTCGAGGCCTCGAGGCGTGATCGCATGGCGCGCCCACGTGGCAAGGGCGATGCCACACGGATGCCCGCGTCATTCCGACGCATCGCTCGGCGCGTGCGCCAGGGCGTCACGCACGAACTGGCACCCCGCGCGCCAGGCTGGCGCACCGACGATCGGTCCCGCCCGTCAGTCGCGCGAAGTCGCGCCCGCCGGCACGTCGCCGGCGAGGGTGATGCGATGCATGACCCGGCGATGGCCGGCGTAGTCGTTCACGGCGTTGTGCTGGGCGCAGCGATTGTCCCAGAACGCCAGCGAGCCCGGTCGCCACCGGAAGCGGCAGGTGAACTCGGGTCGCACCTGATGCCGGTAGAGCATGGCGAGGATCGGCGCGCTCTCGTCCTCCGTCATGCCCTCGAAGCGCACGGTGTGGGCGACGTTCACGTAGAGCGCCTTGCGGCCGGTTTCCGGGTGGACGCGAACGACGGGATGCGCCGCCTCGTAGAGCGTGCGGGCGTCGGCGCGGCCGCGCTCGGCGATGCGGTCCTCACGCGTGCGCGACGCGTCGGCCTTTGACGAGCTGTTCACGGCGCGGAGATCACCGAACAGCCGTTTCATGCCGTCGGAGAGTGTCTCGTACGCGAGGTACATGTTCGCGAAGAGCGTATCGCCGCCGGCCGGCGGCACCTCGCGGGCGAGCAGCATGCTGGCCATCGGCGGCGCGTCGAGATAGGCCGTGTCGGAGTGCCACACTCCGCCGAAGTTGATGCGTTCGTGCTCGAGCTTCACCACCGGAATGATCTCGGGGTACTCCTCGAGGCCCTTCACGAACGGATACTCGATGATCTCGCCGAAGCGTCGCGCGAACGTGAGGAATCGCGCCGGCGGGAGAGGCTGATCGTGGAAGAACAGCACGAGGTGCTCGAGCCAAGCCTTGCGAAGCACGCCGAGGGTCTGGTCGTCGATATCGCCGGCGAGGTCGACGCCGGTGATCTCCGCGCCGAGCGCGCCCGATACGGGATGAATGCCGATGTCGCTCACGGGCCTTATCTTATCCTCCGCCATGCGTCGCGTCTGGGTCTATGCGGGGCTGACGCCGTTTCTCGTGTTCGCGCTGTTTCCCGTCTTCTGGATGGTCATCACCGCCTTCAAGCACGAGCGCGAGCTCTACTCGATGCGGGGGATTCCGTTCTGGTTCTACGAGGGCCCGACGCTGAACCATTTCCGCCTGCTCTTCACGCAGACGTGGTTCGGCTCATGGGTCGCGAACACCGCGTCGGTGTCGGTGTGCGTGGTGGCCATCACGCTGCTCACCGCGGTGCCCGCGGCGTACGCCTTGGCGCGCCTGCGTCTGCCCGGCGCCGGCGAAACGGCGATCGCGATCTTCCTGACCTACCTGGTGCCGCCGATCATCCTCTTCCTGCCGCTGACATACGTCGTCGGCCGGCTGGGGCTGTTCGACTCATGGTGGGCTCTGGTCCTCGTCTATCCGACGTTCACGATTCCGGTCGCGACCTGGCTGATGTTCGGCTTCCTGCGCGGGCTGCCGCCGGAGATCGAGGAGGCGGCGTGGGTCGACGGCTGCGGCCGGCTCCGCGCGATCGTGCACGTGGTGCTGCCGCTGAGTCGTCCGGGCGTCGCGACGATCGCGATCTTCGCCTTCACGCTCGCGATGCAGGAATACCTGTACGCGGTCGTGATGGCGGCGCCCGTCGAGCAGAAGGTCATCACCGTGGGCCTGCCGACCATGCTCATCCGCGGCGACGTCTACTTCTGGGGTGCCCTGATGGCCGGCGGCCTGCTCGTCGGGGTGCCGGCCGCGGCGCTGTTCGGGGTGGTCGTCGATCGGTTCATCCAGGGCCTGACGGCAATGGGGGAGCTCTGACGCTCGGTCAGCGCCCCTTGCGGGTGCCGCGCGGCGGCACGCGATGCTGCTCCTCCGCTTCTCGCCACGGCGACAGGTTGGAGATGCCGACGGCGCCGACCGCACGCAGGCGGCCCGACCGCTTCGCCGGTCGCCGCCGCTCGAGCGCTCCCATCGACCGCGGCGTGCGATTCGTCCCCTCGAGCCCGAATGCGCCGGCGACCGGCTGCGCCGCCGTGCCGTGGCGGGACGTCGACGCCTTTCGCGATTCCGATTTCAGCCCACGCTTCGCCGAGCCCTGAGCGCCCATCGCTCGCACCTCCGCGCGGCCAGCGTAGCGAGACGCGTGCCACCGCGCGCCGGCGCCTGGCTGAAAGAAGTGCAGCGCGGCGTCAGACCGCGGCTTCGCGCTGGAGCAATTGCCGCTTGCGCTCGACACCCCAGCGGTAGCCGGACAACGCGCCATCGTGGCGGACAACGCGATGGCACGGAATGGCGATCGCAATGGCGTTCGAGGCGCACGCGCGGGCCACGGCGCGCACCGCTTTCGGCGCGCCGATTCGCTCGGCGATCTTCGTGTACGTGGAGGTGCGCCCGGCCGGGATCTCGCGCAGCGCCTGCCACACGCGCTGCTGGAATGCCGTGCCGCGCACGTCGAGCGGCAGATCGAGACCGAGCGCGGGCGCTTCCACGAATCCCACGACTTTCGCCACCAGCTGCTCGAACCCCCGGTCGCCGCCGATCAGGCGGGCGTTGGGAAACCGATCTTGAAGCTCGCGCGCCAGCGTATCGGGGTCGTCGCCGAGCAGGATCGAGCACACGCCGCGCTCCGTGGCGGCCACGAGGATCGAGCCGAGCGAGCACTCGCCGACGGCAAAGCGGATCACCGCACCGTCGCCGCCCGCTCGGAAATCGGTCGGCGTCATGCCGAGCACGTCGGGAGCGGTCGCGTAGAAACGCCCGCTCGAGCTGAAACCGGCGCCGTAGATCGCGTCGGTCACGCTGTCGCTCCGCGCGAGCTCCTCACGCATGCGGCGCGCGCGGTGGGCGGCCGCATAGGCCTTGGGCGTGAGGCCGGTCGTCGTTTTGAAGACGCGATGAAAGTGAAAGCGGCTCAGCCCGGCCGCCGCCGCCAGCGCGTCGAGGCTCGGCATCTGCTCCGAGCTCTCGATGAGCCGGCATGCCCGTGCCACCGCCTCCGTGTGGGGCGCGCCGAGCCCGTTGCAATCCGGTCGGCAGCGCTTGCACGGACGAAAGCCGGCGCTCTTCGCGTCAGCGGACGTCGCGTGGAACCGTACGTTCTCGCGCCGCGCCTGGCGGGCGGCGCAGGACGGCCGGCAGTACACGCCGGTCGTGCGAACGGAGTAGAAGAAGACGCCGTCGGCGCGGCTGTCGCGCCGGGTGACCGCGGCCCACCGCTCGGCGTCGGTGGCAAAGGCCGATGAACCGTTGGGGTGTCTCGTCGCCACGCTCATCATGATGCCTCCCTTTCGGAGCTGATTCTCGACGATCCGGAGCAGCGACGACACTCCGCTCCTTGCTGTCGAATTCGCGCCGAATTCGCGCCGAGCGGGAGGGCAGGGCGCTTACCCGGCACGTAATTGCTTTCCCGCCGCGACCTGCCGACGATTCAGGTCGAGGAGGACCGGGATGCTGACCGTCGCCCTGGCCGGGACGTTTGCCGCCAGCCTGGAAGCATCCCTGCGGGCCGAGCTCGGCGTGCCCTGTGAGATCGTCGTCGCGGACGAGGCCACCCTCGTCAGCAAGCTCGGCGACGTGGATGTGCTCGTCACGATGTCATTCACGTGCGAGATGGGCGCGGCGGCCCGGCGGCTGCGCCTGGTGCAGGTCCCCGGCGCCGGACTCGATCGCATCGACCGCACGGCACTCCCCGCCGGCGCTGCGCTCGCCAACGCCTACGGTCACGAGGTCGGCATCGCCGAATACGTCCTCGGCGCCATGCTCACGCTCACGCGCGACTTCGTCCGTCTGGATGCTGCGCTGCGCCGGGGCGTGTGGGCCAGCCAGTGGGCGGTTGGCACACCCCCGCCGCCGCCGTGGCCGGAGTTGGCCGGAAAGACGCTCGGGATCGTCGGCTATGGGCGCATCGGCGCCGCGCTCGCCCGTCGCGCCCGCGGATTCGACATGCGGATCTGCGCGATCCGCCGCGACGTCGCCCGCTCCGCGGCGGAGGACCTGGTACTGCTCGGTGGTCTGGAGATTCTCGACGAAGTGCTGCGGCAGTCTGATTACCTGGCAGTCACGCTGCCGGCCACCGCCGCCACGCGCGGTCTCATCGGCGAGGCGCAGCTTGCGACGATGAAGCGGAGCGCTGTGCTGGTCAACGTCGCGCGCGCGGAGATCATCGACGAAGAGGCGCTGTACCGCGCGCTGGCCGCGCGCGTGATCGCCGCAGCAGCCCTCGACGTCTGGTATCGCTACCCGAGCGACCCGGCGCCGACCCCGCCCGGCCGCCCGCCGTTCCACGAGCTGCCGAACGTGCTCATGACGCCGCACGTCTCGGGCTGGACGGAAGGAATGCTGCGGGCGCGCGTGCGGCTGATCGCGGACAACATCGAGCGCATCAGCCGCGGCGAGCGGCCGGACAATCTGATCGCCTGATCAGAACGCGGCCGCGCCCGGCGCCGGCTGATCGCTGTCTGCGGCGCTGCGGCCGCACAGCGCAGCGATCGTTCGGCAGAGCCGGTCCATCTGCAGCGGCTTCCTGAGATAGGCGGAGAACCCGCGCGCCACCGCCACGGGAAAGTCCTCGTAGTGCGCGGTGATCGCGATGGAGGGCACATCGCCGCCCTCGGCGGCGGAACGGCTCCGCAGCCATTGCATGAAGTGGGTGCCGTCCTCCGCGGGCAGGTTCAGATCGCAGAGGATGAGGTTGGCCTTGCGCGTCCGGAGGTAGTCGCGGGCCTGACCGGTGTGAGTCGCGAGCAGCGGGTGCGCGCCGGCCGACTCGAGGATCGCGCGGATCAGGTTCAGGGCGTCGAAGTTGTCCTCGATGACGAGAATGGTCAGGCCTGTGAGATCGGGCAGCGCCGCCGGTCGCGCCGGCGTCATACGTCGAGCAGGTCGCGGACGAGCGTCACGAGGTCCTCGAGGTTGACGGGCTTCACGAGATAGCCGGTGTAGCCGGCGCTCTTAGCCTCCGCCGCCGTGAAATCCCTGTCGTACGCGCTGACCGCGATGGCCGGAACGTCGCCGCCGGCCGCGGGCGGCAGCTTGCGCAGCGCGCGAATGAACTGAAAGCCGTCGGCGCCCGGAAGCGCCAGATCCGAAATGATGACGTGCGGCCGGTACTCGCCCAGGTCCTCCAACGCCGATTCCGTCGAGTGGCACATCGTGACGAGCGCGCCGCAGTACTCGAAAAACGTGGCCAGGAGCTGCCGACTGTCCTCGTCGTCCTCGACGATGAGGACGTGGACACCGGTCAGATCGACGGAGACCGAGACCGGATTGGCGCGCACCACTGGAACCCTCCAACGCGTACGGCGTGGGGACACAGTAGCGCGCACGGTGCGAAAAGACAGCCGTGAAAAGAATTATCCCGAATTTGCCTAGGTACTTGTACGCATTACATCAATGCTGTCTAGACCGCCGCGGTTCTCGGTGCGGGTCTCTTCTTCCCGGGCGCACGCGCGATGCACGCCGAAGCCATGCCACGAGGTCGCCGAACGCTCGGATTCGAGCGGTTTGTCGCAAAGCCAGCAGAGGCCTTCATCGTCCAGTCGCATACGGACCCCCTTCCCGAACGGCGCGCAGACGAGCATGGCGAATGCCAGCGATCTCAGCTCCGCAGCCGCTCGATCAGATCGAGCACGCGGAGGATCTCGGCGCCGTCACGAACCATCTGCCGGTCGCCGGCCTGGCCCCAGCGCAGGATACCGTCGCGGTCGATCACGAACGTCGAGCGCCACGCGACGTTGCGATCGGCGTCGAGCACGCCGTAGGCGCGGATGGCTGAACGGTGCAGGTCGCTCAGCAAGGGAAACGGCAGCTTCGCGGCGGCCGCGAACGCGGCGTGGCACGCGGGGCTGTCGCCGCTGACCGCGAGCACGGCGGCGCCACGGGCCCCCGCCTGCTTGGCGACCTCGACGAGGTCGCTGAGCTCGGGCGTTCAGATGCTTCCCCAGTCGAAGCAGTAAAAGATCAGCACGACGTCCTGGCCGCGGAAGTCCGCCAGCTGTATCTCGCCGGTGGTCGCCGGGAGCGAGAAGTCGGGCGCGGGCTGACCGAAGCGCAGGCCGGTCATCGCGCCGCAGTATATCCTTCGCACGCCGGCCGCGTCCGCCCGGGCGCACCGGGCCCATGACACGGACCAGGGCCATGACACCGACCAAGGAGAGGACACGATGAAAGACAGCGAGACCTATCGCAAGGGCGCCGAGATGCGCCGGCGTCTGCTCGGCGACGCCTTCGTCGACCGGTCGACGAAGACGGTGTACGCGGACCCTGTCATGGGCAAGTTCATCGACGTCGCGACCGAGGCAGTGTTCGGAATGCTGTGGACGCGGCCCGGCCTGGATCTCAAGACCCGCACGCTCGTGTGTGTGGTCTCGGACGCGGCCACGGGGCGGGAGCCCGAGCTGGCCATCCACCTCCGCATGGCGCGGCGTCAGGGATGGACGGAGGAGGAGCTGACGGAGGTGCTGATCCAGCTCGTCGGCTACGTCGGCGCGCCGTACGCCCGCGATGCGCTCATCGTCGCCTCGCGCGTCTTCGGCGAGATGCGCGCCGAGAGTGCCACGGGCTGAGGCTCAACGCGAGGCGAGCCGCGCGACGACCTCCACCAGCTCGGCGGGCTCGACGGGCTTGCTGACGTGCACCGCGTAGCCCGCGGCCAGCGCGCGGGCGCGATCCTCGGCGCGCGCAGAGGCGGTCAGCGCTACGGCCGGCACTCGACCGTCGTGATCGAGGCCCAGGGCGCGCACGCGCTGGAGCAGCGCGTACCCGTCGTCGCCCGGCATCGACAGGTCGCTGACGAGGACATGCGGACGCGCGCGCGCGAGAGCATCGAGCGCCTCGACGGTCGATGACGCCGTCACGACGTCGGCGCCCGACTGGCCGAGCACCGCCGTGACGAGGTCGCGCGCGTCCGGATCGTCGTCGACGACGAGCACGCGGATGCCGGTCAGCGGCGGCAGCCGATCGAGATCCATCGCGCCGCCGCTGGACGTCACGCGTGCCGCTGTGCGCAACGGGGCCAGGGGAATGCGCACCGCGAAGATCGCGCCGCGGTTTTGGCCCTCGCTGGCCGCGGTCACGGTCCCGCGGTGGAGCGTCACCAGATGGTGGACGATGGCGAGACCGAGGCCCAGCCCGCCGTGCGCCCGCGTCGTCGTCGAGTCCGCCTGACGGAACCGATCGAAGATGTACGGCAGGAACTCCGGCGCGATGCCCTGGCCCGTGTCCTCCACGCGCACGACGACGTGCGGGTCTTCGCGGTCCACCCTGACCGTCACGCGCCCGCCGGAGGGCGTGAACTTGACCGCGTTCGAGAGCAGGTTCCAGACGACCTGCTGCAGACGGTGCGCGTCGCCCCACGCCGGGCCTGCCGCAGGGTCCAGGCGGCGCTCGAGCTCGACGGACTTGGCGAGCGCGGCGGGCGTGACCGCATCCATGGCCGTCTCCACGACGGCGCCGATGTCGACGGCCTTGAGCTCGAGGCTGAGCTTGCCGGTCACGATGCGCGAGACGTCGAGCAGATCGTCGATGAGCTGCGCCTGCAGCTTCGTGTTGCGGTCGATGACCTGCAGCGCGCGCGTGCTGGTGACCTCGTCGAGCGTGCCGCTCTGAAGCATGCGCACCCAGCCGAGCATCGCGGTCAGCGGTGTGCGCAGCTCGTGCGAGAGCGTGGCGAGGAACTCGTCCTTCGCGCGATTGGCGTCGCGCGCTTCCGCGTAGAGCCGGGCGTTCTCCAGGGCGAGCGCGGCCTGCTCGGCGAAGCCCTGGGCGAGCAGGACTTCTTCCTGACGGAACTGTCGGCCCTTGCGATCGCCGAGCGACAGCACGCCGATCACGCGCTCGTGCGACAAGAGCGGCACCGCGAGCGCCGAGAGATACGGGGCGTGCTCGAGCGCCGCCCGCAGCTCGGGCGTCAGCGCGATGCGCGGGTCGGCCAGCAGATCGGGTGTCGCGACCGGTCGTCGCTCGCGGACGGCCAGACCGACCGCGGCGAACCCGGCGGGCAGCGTGACGCCCGGCTCGACGCCCGGGATCGGCGTGCCGGCCCCGGCCACCACCGTCATCTCGAGCGTGGACGGATCGACCCTATAGAACACGGACGTCCCCAGTCCGAGCAGCGCGCGCACCGACTCCGCGATCCGACGCCCGACGACCTCGGGATCGAGCGCCTGGTTCAAAAAGCCACCGAGATCGGCGGCCGCCTCCGCCGCGCGCAGGCGCGTCTCGTTTTGCCGATAGAGATGCGCGTTGTCGATGGCCGCCGCCGCGCGCCGCGCGATGTCCTCGGCGAGCGGCACCTCCTCGGCGCTGTAGCGACGGCCCGAGCCCGCCGACACCAGCGAGATCGCGCCGAACGTGCGCTCGCGCGCGATGATCGGCACGACGAGATACGACGTGTACGCCATCGCGTGCGCGAGCTGGCGATGCGCGGGATCGGGCGCGATCGATTCCAGAATTTCGGCGGAGATTTCGCTGGCGAGCTCGGGTCGGCCGCTGCGCAGCGCGCGCGCGACCGGATGGTGACCGCGGCGGTCGGGCGGAAAGCGGCGCGCCAGCTCCCGTGCGGCATCGTCCTTCGCGGGATCGGCGTGGAAGGCGGCGAGGCGACGGATCTCGCCGTCATCCCCTGCGATGTCGATGACGCACAGATCCGCGAGCGTGGGTACGAGCAGCCGCGCCAGCCGCTGCAGCGTCGTCTCGTAGTCGAGCGACGAGGCCAACAGGCGACTGGCCTCCGCGAGCAGCGCCGCGCGCTCCAGCACCCTCTCACGCTGGCTTTCGGCCTCGCGCCGGCGGCGCGCGGCGTCCGCGAGCGCCACGTCGAGCGCCGTGACCTCGTCGACGCTGCTCTCGGGCGACGGCTCGGGCCGCTCGCCGGCGCCGAGGCGTGCCGCGCTCGACAACGACACGATCGGCGCGGTCAAGCGGCGGCCCACGAGGAGGGCGAGCACGATTCCGGCGCCGAGAAATACGAGGCCACCGCCGACGAGCGTCCACAGCGAGCGCTGGAATACGGCGTCCATCCTCGTCGCGGGCAGCGCGAGGAACACGGTCCAGCGCGCGTGCTGCAACCGATTGAAGACGGTATGTCGCAGGACGTCGTCGAGGCCCTCCAGCCGCGCGGAGCCGGCCTCGCGCGTCGCCGTGAAGGCGACGTAGCTCGGTGCCGCCGGCTCGCCGATGAAGCGTTGCGGCTCGGGCGTGCGCGCGACCACCACGCCGTGCCCGTCGACGATGCCCGCCACCCATCCGCCCGGCAGCTGCTGCGACTGCAGGACGCGCACGAGCGTCGTCGCGTCGAGGGCGGTCAGCAAGGCGCCACGCAGGACGCCGTCGCGCAGCACGGGGACGGCGACGACGACGTGAGCGCGGCCGGGGAGATCGCCGGAGATCAGATCGGAGACGACCGGCTTGCGCTGGGCGAGGACGGCGCTGACCGTGCGCGTGTCCGCGGGCGGCGGCAGCTCCGTTCCGGTCGGGCGCAGCGTGTTGAGCTGCTGGCGGCCGCGCGGATCGACTACGGCGACGCTGAGCCAGCCACGCTGCGCCTCGAGCGCGCGCACGGCGGCAGCGTGGAAGCCGCGCAGGTCTCCCGCGTCGAGCAGCTCAGAGGTGGCGAGGACCTCGAGCGCGCCGATCGCGTTGTCCAGCGTGTGATCCACGGCGGTGCCCATCGCGCGCCCCGTCGCCCGCAGCCCGCGCTCGGTGGCGTCCCGTTCGCTGTCGGCCGCCAGGCCGAGGACGATGGCGGAGAACACCAGCAGCGGCAGCAGCGCCACCAGGACCAGGATGATCAGGTGGGATCGCAGCTTCATGTGACAGCCCGACCCAGGACGCTCATTCGACGACCGCGATCCGAACGCGGAAGACGCCGTCGCCCACCGCGCCGAGCGCGCGAGCAGCGGCATACGAGAGGTCGATGATGCGGTCGGGGATTTGCGGGCCCCGATCGTTGATGCGCACCTCGACGGTGCGTCCGTTCCGGACGTTCGTCACCAGCACGCGCGTGCCGAACGGAAGCGTGCGATGCGCGGCCGTGAGCGCGTTCATGTCGAATGGCTCGCCGCTGGCCGTCTTCCGGCCCTGGTGCGGCTTGCCATACCACGACGCATTGCCCGTGAGCAGAGCGTCGGGCTCACGCGGCGGGGTGGTAACCGTGGGCGGCGCCGGTGGCCGCGTCATCGTGTCGCGCGGCCGCGCACCCGCGCACCCCGTGACGACCACGACGACGCTCAGCGCCGCAGCCAGCCGCGGAATCGATTCCACCATTCCTCCACTCGATCGCCGAGGCCGCCGTGCTCACGGCAGGCTTCGGGCTCGGTGCCGGAGAGAAAGACCTCCTTGCCGGTACGTGGGCAGAAACGATTGGCGGTCTTGCCGTTGGTGAGATCTATTTCGACGAAGCTCACACCCGGCGGCACGCTGAAGCTGGGACGGGCGGCGACGCTGTCTATCGCGGGCCGCATGAATTCTGCCCAGATCGGCAGCGCGCCCTCGGCGCCGCTGAGCCCGTGCGGCTCGCCGCTGTCGTAGCCGACCCACACCGCCACGAGCAGCCCAGGCGTGCCACCGACGAACCACGCGTCGCGCCCGTCGTTCGTCGTGCCGGTCTTGCCGGCGACGGCGCCGGTGACACCGAGCGCGCGCGCCGAGGCACCGGTGCCGGCCTTGATCACGCCTTCCAGCAGCGAGGCTATGAGATAGGCCTCCGCAGGCGTCATCACCGTTTCCTGCGGCTCGTCGTCGGCGTCGACGACGCCGCCGCTTAGTTGAAGGCCGCGGACGGCGTGCGCGGGAGGCGTGCGCTGCCCACCGTTGAAAAACGGCAGATAGGCGTGCGCCAGCTCGAGCGGCGTCACCTCGAACGCGCCGAGCGCCATCGCCGGCACGGGGTCGAGGCGGCTCTCGATGCCGAGCGAGCGCGCGCGCTCGATGATGGCCGGTAGCCCCACGTCCTGGGCGAGCCGCACCGTCGCGGCATTGAGCGATTGCTGCAGCGCCTCGCGCACCGTGACGCGGCCGAGGTACCGGTCCTCGTAATTGCGCGGCGACCACGGCACGCCGTCGACGGTGAGCGTGAGCGGCGAATCGTCGAGGAAGGTGGCCGCCGTGAATCCGCGGCCGCCGCCCGTCGCCGCGAGGGCCGCCGAGTACACGAACGGCTTGAACGCCGAGCCCGGCTGCCGATGTCCCAGCGTCACGCGATTGAACTGGCTCGTCTGGTAGCGCCGCCCACCGACCATGGCCTCGATGTGGCCGGTGACCGGGTCGAGCGCGACGAGGGCCGCCTGCAGCCGCTGGGACTCATCCGGGCGGCGCAGCTGCGGCCGCTGCGCCTCCAGGCGTGCCAGGCCGCGCTCCACGGCGTGCTCGGCCAGGCGCTGCAGGGTGAGGTCGAGCGTCGTGAACACGCGCACGTCCCGCCCATCGAGCGCGCCGCTGCCGAATCGCGCTTCGAGCTCCTGGCGGACGTGATCGGCGAAGTACGGCGCGGTCTGCGTGGCGGCGACGACCGGCTGCACGCTGACGGGCTCGCGGCGCGCGGCCTGGTAATCGGCCTCGGAGAGCCGACCGAGCTCGCGCATGCGGGCGAGGACCACGTCGCGCCGCTCGCGCGCGCGGATGGGGTTGACGCTGGGCGAGTACGTGTTGGGGGCGCGGATCATGCCGGCCAGCAACGCCGCCTCCGACACCGTGAGCTGATGCACTTCTTTGCGGAAGTACGCGCGGCTCGCCGAGGCGACGCCGCGAATGGCGATCGAGCCGCGCTGGCCGAGATAGATCTCGTTGAGGTAGGCCTCGAGGATGCGCTCCTTGCTGTACCGCCACTCGATGAGCGTGGCGAGCCAGGCCTCGTCGATCTTGCGCAGCAGCGTGCGCTTGGGATCGAGCAGCCGATTCTTGACGAGCTGCTGCGTGATCGTGCTGCCGCCCTGGGCGACGCGGCCGGCCCGGAGGTTGACCCACGCCGCCCGCAACAGTCCGCGCAGATCGACACCCGGATGCTCGAAGAAGCGGTGATCTTCGGCGGCCAGCACGGCCTGCAGCAGGCTGAAGGGCACATCGCGCAGCCGCACCGGTCGGTGGTCCTCGCCCGGCCGGTCCCCCGCGCTCGCCAGGATCTCGGGCTCGAGCGCCGCGGCGCCGATGTCACGGCCCTCCCGCGTGACGCGAACGATCCGGTCGTCGCGCACGTCGATCCGCACGCGCTGGGCGCTGCTCAGCCTCGCCATCCCGCGCAGATGGATGTCCCATCCGCTGCCGTCGCGCCGGAAGTGGCCGGGGTCCGGCTCGCCGCGCGTTTCCGTGTACGACAGCCGTGCGAGCGTACCGGCCAGATCGGCGATCTTCACATGCACGCCGACGGCGAGCGGCTGCGGCATTGCGTACACGAGCGCCGAGCGGCGCGCCTCGACACGGTCGAAGCGTGCCAGCTCGACGGCCGAATAGACCAGCAACGCCACCAGCGCCAGGCCGACGACGCCGGCCAGGGCGATGAGGACGCGGATCCCGCGCCGTTGCTCGGTGAAGCGTGACCAGAGGACGCGTAAGGTCACGATTGATTATGCCCACGCGAGCGGGCGGCTCGTCCGCCAAACCCACGGGCACCCATCGCAGGCCGCCCGAAGTTTTTCTCAACCCGCGCTCGCGAGACATGGGAGAGATTTTCCGTGCCGGCGGCCGGCGTGCCCGGTAAGTCCACGTCATCTCGGCGCCAATGAACCGAGGCACATCGATTGCACTGACGTGCGGCGGACGTCGGGAGGTCCCGGTGCTGCTGACTCGATGCGCGTGGCATCCTCGCTATCACGGCTATCCGCTCGTCGAAGGCGTCGCGTCGTGGAGCGGCTGGGGACTGAAATTCACCGACGGGATCTGCTCCGATTGCGCGGCCCGCTTTCGTGCCGAGCACCGCGCCTTCCTGGAACGCCGCCGGGACGAAGCGGTCCGCCAGCGCGACCTCGAGCGGCACGTCGCCTGACCTCCGACCCGGCCACCCCTCGACCCAACCCGCAGAGCCATCACCCGTGGGTCGTTTCTACAAAACGCCGCGATCCTTGCGACCCCGGCCGGTGGTGGGTATGCTCTGGACGCGCGACTTCGCGCCTATCTCGCGAGAGTGGCGAAACTGGCAGACGCGCCGGACTTAGGATCCGGTGGGTTGAAAAGCCCTTGGGGGTTCGACTCCCCCCTCTCGCACCAATTCGGAGCTTCGATGACGGTCGTGTGTGCGGTGCGCTCGTGAAGGTCGCGGTCGAGGAGCTCGAAGCATGCAAGCGGCGCCTGGCCGTCGAGGCACCTGCCGACGTCGTCCAGAAGGAATGGGAGCGGGCCTATGGCCGCGTGCAGAAGCAGGCGCGGCTGCCTGGCTTTCGCAAGGGTCACGTTCCGCGCTCGCTCGTCAAGCTTCACTTCGCTGACGATGTCCGTCGCGAGGTGGCCGAGCACCTGATCCCCGACGTCTACCGCCGGGCCCTCAGCGAAGCGCGGCTCGATCCCGTCAACGAACCGGATCTGACCGACGTCAAGCTCGAAGAGAACGCGCCGCTGTCCTTCGTGGCGGTGGTGGAGGTCAAGCCCGCCATCACGCTTGGCGAGTACAAGGGCGTCGACGTGCAGCACGCGCCGGGCGCCGTGAGCGACGAGGACGTGGCCGCGGCCCTCGAGCAGATGCGCGAGCAGCAGGCGGAGTTCCGCTCGGTCGACCGCCCCGCCGCCGCCGGTGACCTGGCGATCGTCGACTACACCCTGCGCCCAGACGACCACGATGCGACGACCGCCAACGGCTATCACTTCGTTCTCGGTAGCGGCGCCGTGATGCCCGACATCGACGCGGCCGCCGTCGGGATGAAGGCCGGCGACGAAAAGGATGTCGCCCTGCACTTCGCCGACGACCATCGGATCGAGTCGCTGCGCGGCAAGGGCGGCTCGGCGAGCCTCAAAATATCCGAGGTCAAGGAGAAGATCCTGCCGACGCTCGACGACGACTTCGCGAAGTCGCTGGGCGATTTCGAGACGCTCGAGGCGCTGCGCGCGGAGGTGCGCCGTCAGCTCGAGGCCCGACAGCAGGCCGAGCAGCGGCGCGAGCTCGAGGACAAGATCGTGGGCGCCGTGCTCCAGCGCCACGACTTCACCGTGCCCGATGCCATGGTCATGCGCCAGATCGCGCATCAGGTCGAGCACGCGCGGGAGCGGCTGCGCCGCCAGGGCGTGGATCCCGACAAGGTGCCGTGGGACGTGCCCAAGCTCGTGGGCGAGCTGCGGCCGGGGGCCGAGCAGGGCGTGAAGCGCGCGCTCTTGCTGGAAGCGATCGCGGAGAAGGAAGGGCTCGCCGCCGGCGACGATGAGGTCGAGGCCGAGGTCGAGAAGATCGCGCGCGCGAGCCAGCGCCCGACGCCGGCGGTGCGGCGTATGATGGAGAAAGGCGGAGACCTCGACGCGCTCCGCCTGGGGCTCCGCGAACGCAAGACGCTCGACTTTCTGATCCAACACGCAACCGTTCACGCGTAACAAGGAGAAGCAGCATGGCCCTGGTGCCGATGGTCATCGAGCAGACGCCGCGAGGCGAGCGCGCCTTCGACATCTTTTCGCGCCTGCTCAAGGAGCGGATCATCTTCCTGCCGACGTTCATCGAGGATGAGCTGGCCAATCTCGTCATCGCGCAGATGTTGTTCCTCGAGGCGGAGGACCCGGACAAGGACATCTATCTCTACATCAACTCCCCGGGCGGCTCGGTGACGGCCGGCATGGCGATCTACGACACCATGCAGTACGTGAAGCCCGCCATCTCCACCATCTGTATGGGACAGGCCGCATCGATGGGCGCGCTGCTCCTGTGCGCGGGAGCGCGCGGCAAGCGCTTCGCGCTTCCGCACGCGCGCATCATGATCCATCAGCCGCTGGGCGGCGTGCAGGGCCAGGCGACGGACATCGACATCCAGGCCAAGGAAATTCTCCGGATGCGCGAGGAGCTCAATCGCATCCTCGTGCATCACACCGGCCAGGGCCTCGACAAGATCCAGAAGGACACCGACCGGGACTTTTTCATGACCGCCGAGCAGGCCAAGGACTATAGAATCGTCGACGAAGTCATCTCCTCCAAGCCCACGACACGGGCGATCAGCGAGGCGGCGGCGCTGGCGGCGCAAGTTCAGAAGTAAGGAGCCGGTCACGATGGCGGGTCGGGCGCGTGAAGGTAATGGCACCCTGAAGTGCTCATTCTGCGGCAAGAGTCAAAACGACGTTCGCAAGCTGATCGCGGGTCCCACCGTGTACATCTGCGACGAGTGCATCGAGCTTTGCAACGACATCATCGCGGAGGAGTGGGAAGAGGAGAAGTCGCGCGAGATCCGCTCGCTCCCCAAGCCCGCCGAGATCAAGACCGTCCTCGACCAGTACGTGGTCGGCCAGGAGCGCGCCAAGAAGATCCTCTCCGTCGCCGTGCACAACCACTACAAGCGCATCGAGTCGGGCAACGATGCCGGCGACGTCGAGCTGCAGAAGTCCAACATCTTGTTGATCGGTCCCACCGGCTCGGGGAAGACGCTGCTCGCGCAGACGCTGGCCAAGATGCTGCGCGTGCCGTTCACCATCGCCGACGCCACCACGCTGACCGAGGCCGGGTACGTCGGCGAGGACGTCGAGAACATTATTCTGCGTCTGCTGCAGGCCGCGGACTACGACGTCGAGCGCGCGGAGCGCGGCATCGTGTATATCGACGAGATCGACAAGATCGCTAGAAAATCGGAGAACCCGTCGATCACCCGGGACGTCTCCGGCGAAGGCGTGCAGCAGGCGCTGCTCAAGATTCTCGAAGGCACGATCGCCAACGTGCCGCCGCAGGGCGGCCGCAAGCACCCGCACCAGGAGTTCATCCAGGTCGACACGTCGAACGTGCTCTTCATCTGCGGCGGGGCATTCGTCGGCCTGGACAAGAACATCGAGAGCCGGGTGGGGCGCTCGGGCATGGGCTTCGGCGCCGAGATCAAGAGTCACACGGAGCGCCGCGTGGGCGACCTGCTGGCGATGATCCAGCCCGAGGATCTGCTGCGCTACGGCCTCATCCCCGAGTTCGTCGGCCGGTTGCCCGTCATCGCGACGCTGCACGACCTCGACGACGCGGCGCTGGTCCGCATTCTCAAGGAGCCGAAGAACGCGATCATCAAGCAGTATCAGAAGTACTTCGATCTCGAGAAGGTCCGCCTCAAGTTCACCGACGACGCGGTGGCCGCCATCGCCCGCGAGGCGCTGAAGCGGGGCACCGGCGCGCGCGGGCTGCGCGCCATCCTGGAGGAGGTCATGCTCGAGATCATGTACGAGCTGCCGTCCATCCAGGGGCTCAAGGAATGCATCATCACGCGCGAGGTGATCCTGAACCACGAGCGTCCGGTGCTGGTGTCCGAGGCCCAGGAACAGTCCGCGTAGCCTGAGCGACCGCGGCATCCTCTTCGTCGTCGCCACACCGATCGGTAATCTCGAGGACGTCTCCGCCCGCGCGCTGCGTGTGCTGCGCGAGGTCGACCTGATCGCGTGCGAGGACACGCGCCGCACGCGCGCGTTGCTCTCGCACTTCGACATCCACACGCCGACGGTCTCGTACTTCGAGCACAACAAGCTCGCGCGCGGCCCGCAGATCCTCCGCCGGCTCGCCGACGGCGCCTCGGTGGCCCTCGTCACCGACGCGGGCACGCCGGCCATTTCGGATCCCGGCTTCCTCCTGGTGCGCGACGCGCGCGCCGCGGGCATCGACGTGGTGCCGGTGCCGGGACCCTCCGCCGTCGCCACCGCCCTCTCGGCGGCCGGCGTGCCGGCCGATCGCTTCGTGTTCGACGGCTTCCTGCCGGTGAAGCCCGGCAAGCGCGTGAATCGTCTGAAGGCGCTGCGCGAGCTCGAGACGACGATCGTCGTCTACGAGTCGCCGCACCGCATCGTGAGCGCGCTCGAGGCGATCGGCGAGATCTTCGGCGAGGCGGACGTCGTCGTGGCGCGCGAGCTGACCAAGCAGTTCGAGGAGATCGTGCGCGCGCCCGCCTCCATCCATCTCGAGCGGCTGCGCACGAACCCGCCACGCGGCGAGTTCGTCCTGATCATTCCGCGCGCGTGAGCGGCGTATACTGCATGGGTCTATGACGGTTCCCAAGGCCCTGACCATCGCCGGGTCGGATTCCGGTGGCGGCGCGGGCATCCAGGCCGACCTCAAGACGTTCTCGGCGTTCGAGGTGTTCGGGATGTCCGCGGTCACCGCAATCACCGCGCAGAACTCCGTGGGCGTGCTCGGCGTGCTCGACCTGCCGCCCGACTTCGTCGCCCGGCAGATCGACGCCGTGCTGGAGGATCTCGGCGCCGACGCGATCAAGACCGGGATGCTGGCCACCAAAGGCATCGTCGGAACGGTGGCGGGTCGGCTGCGCGCGCATCGCGGCGCGCCGCTCATCGTCGATCCCGTGATGATCGCCACCTCGGGCGATCCGCTCCTGCAGGCCGCCGCGCGCGACACGCTCGTGCGCGAGCTCCTGCCGCTCGCGACGCTCGTCACGCCCAACCTGATGGAGGCCGGTGCGCTCGCCGACATGGCCGTGGACTCCGAGGCCGACATGGTCGAGGCGGCGCATCGCATCGCCGCCCTCGGGCCGCGTCACGTTCTGGTGAAGGGCGGGCACCTCAAAGACTCCGCGACCGACGTGCTCTGGGACGGCCGCACGCTCACCCGCTTTCCCGCGCCGCGCGTCGAGGGTCCCCCCACGCACGGCACCGGCTGCACGTACTCCGCGGCCATCGCCGCCGGACTCGCGCGCGGCCGCGCGCTGCTCGACGCCATCGCCGACGCGAAGGCGTACGTGACGTCCGCCATCCGCGGCGCGATCCAGGCCGGCCGCGGCGCCGCTGCGCTCCGGCACTTCGTGGGCGCACGCTAGTGCGGCGCTTCTCCGTCGACGACAAGATGCCGTTCATGGAGCATCTGGGCGAGCTGCGCACGCGCATCATGCGCGCCCTGTTCTGGCTTCTCGGTGGCACGTTCATCGCGCTGTTCCGGGCGGAGCAGATCACCGACTACCTGGCGCGTCCGGTGACCAAGCTCGGCTACAAGCTCGTCTTCACGGCGCCGGCCGAGGCGTTCTGGGTCCAGATGAAGGTCGCGCTGATCGTCGGCGTCTTCCTCGCGTCGCCCGGCATCCTGTGGCAGGTGTGGGCGTTCATCGCGCCCGGACTGCACGAGCACGAGAAGAAGTACGCGGTGCCGTTCGTGCTCATCGGCTCGCTGATGTTCATCGCCGGCGGCGCCTTCTCGCTGTTCGTGGTGACGCCGTACGCCATCCAGTTCCTGCTCTCCTACGCGCGGGACACGCTGCAGCCGATGATCACGCTCGAGAATCACATCGACTTCCTGCTGAAGTTCACGCTCGCCTTCGGCGCCGTCTTCGAGCTTCCGCTGCTCATCACGATCCTCGCGCGGGTCGGCGTGGTCACCAGCAAACAGCTCGCGAAGAACCGCAAGTACGCCATCCTCGGCGCCTTCGTCGCCGGAGCCGTGCTCACGCCCACGCCCGATGCCTTCAACCAGACGCTGATGGCCGGGCCGCTGATCCTCCTGTACGAAGTCGGCATCATCTGCGCGAGGATCTTCGGTCGCCGCGCGGCGCCCGTGCCGCAGCCCTCGGGGGCCACCGGCTCCTGATGGAGTTCTCGACCCTCGACCTGCCCGAAGCCGTGATGCAGGGGATCCGCGACGCCGGCTTCGTGACCGCGACGCCGATCCAGGAGGCGGCGCTGCCGCTGGCGTTGCGGGGCAAGGACGTGGCGGGTCAGTCGCAGACGGGCACCGGAAAGACCGCGGCGTTCCTCATCGCGGCGTTCACGCGGCTGATCCGCGAGGGCGAGCTGTCGCGGCACGGTCACGGCGGAGAGCCACGCGTGCTCATCATCGCGCCGACCCGCGAGCTGGTCGTGCAGATCGAGTCCGACGCGCGGCTTCTCGGCACGCACACGCCGTTTCGGATCCTCGCCGTCTACGGCGGCATCGACTACAACCGGCAGCGCGAAGCGCTCGCCGCCGGCTGCGACATCCTGGTCGGCACGCCCGGGCGCCTGATCGATTACCTCAAGCAGCACATCTGGTCGCCGCGCCGGGTCGAGGTGCTTGTCATCGACGAGGCGGACCGGATGTTCGACATGGGGTTCATCGCCGATCTGCGCTACATCCTGCGAAGGCTGCCGCCGCCCGAGCGCCGGCAGTCGTTCCTGTTCTCCGCGACGCTGTCGTTCCGCGTCCTCGAGCTGACGTGGGAGTTCATGAACAACCCGTCGCAGATCACGATCATGCCGCAGCAGAAGACGGCCGAGCGCATCGAGCAGACGCTCTACCACGTCGGCCGCGAGGAAAAGTTTCCGCTGCTGCTGGGCCTGATGCGTCGCGAGGGCGATCGCTTCCTGATCTTCTCGAACACGCGCGAGGAGGCGCGGCGCCTGGAGGACCGGCTGATCCGCAACGGCTGGGACGCGCGCGCGCTCACCGGCGACGTGGACCAGAAGCGGCGGCTGAAGATCATCAACGACTTCAAGGAAGGCGTGCTGCCCGTCCTCGTCGCCACCGACGTCGCCTCGCGCGGCCTGCACATCGAGGCGGTCAGTCACGTGATCAACTGGGACCTGCCGCAGGACGCCGAGGACTACGTCCATCGCATCGGGCGCACGGCGCGCGCGGGCGCCGCGGGGCGCGCGGTCGGCCTCGTGGACGAGGCGAGTGCCCTCAATCTGGAGGCGATCGAGAAGTTCATCGGCCACAAGATCCCGGTCGAGTGGGCTGAGGACGATCTCTTCGTGACCGAAATCAAGCCGTCCGCCGAGGAGCGGCGCCGCTTCGCCGAGGAGCGTCGCGCGCGGCTCGATGCGCGGCGCGGCTTCGACCGCGGCGCCCGTCGTGGCGGTGGGGACGGCGGGCGCCCGCACGCGTCGCACCGTCCGCAGGCGGCGACCCCAGCGCCCCCGACGTCCATTGACGGCCGGCGTCGACGCCGTCGCCGGGGCCGCGGCGGTGGCGGCGCGCGACCCGAGGGAGGCAACCCATGACGCGCATCGCCATCATCGACGACTGGGGCGGGATGGTCGGCGCGCTGCCCGTCTGGAAGCGGCTCGACGGGCGCGCGACGATCGACAAGTTCGCGGACACGCTCGCGAGCGAGGACGCGCTCGCGGCGCGGCTCGCACCGTACGAGATCATCGTTCCGACGCGGGAGCGCACCTTCTTCCGGGCGGGGCTCATCGCCCGCCTGCCCGCGCTGCGCATGATCGCCATCGGCGGCCGCTGGACCGGGCAGGTCGACCTCGCCGCCGCCGGCGCGCGCGGCATCGTCGTCACCGACACCGAAGGCTCCGGCGTGAACGCGTTCGAGCACACGGTGGCCCTGATGATGGCCCTGGTGCGCCGCGTGCCGCAGGAAGACCGCGCCACGCGCGAAGGCCGCTGGCAGACGCCGCCGATCGGCGTCGACATGTACGGCAGGACGCTCGGGATCATCGGCCTCGGGCGGATCGGCGGGAAGATGGCGGCGTTCGGCCGGCTCCTCGGCATGCGCGTGCTGGCGACGGGCATCACGCTCACCGACGCGCGCGCCGCCGCCGCCGGGGCGACGCACGTCGACCTCGACACGCTGCTGCGCGAGAGCGACGTGGTCAGCGTGCATTACCGCCTGTCCGACAAGACGCGCGGGCTCATCACCGCGCGCCACCTGGCGCTCATGAAGCCCGGCGCGTTCCTGGTGAACACGGCGCGTGGGCCGATCGTCGACGAGGCGGCGCTGCTCGAGGCGCTGCGCGGCCGCCGCATCGCCGGCGCCGCCCTCGACGTCTTCGACGTCGAGCCGCTGCCGAAGAACCACCCGATGCTCGCGCTCGACAACGTCGTGCTGACGCCACATCTCGGGTTCGTGACGGCGGAGGGCTACGGGATCTTCTTCGGCCAGGCGACGGAGTCGATCCTCGCCTTTCTCGACGGCAAGACACCGCCGCGCGTGGTCGTGGCTCGAGGCTAGCGGGATACGCGAGCCGCTGCTACACTGCCGGCCATGCCAAAAGTCCTCGCGTTGTGTCTCGTCCTCGGCGTGCTGTCGGGCGCGGTCCCCGCGCTCGCCGCCGACCCGTCCCCGAACCCGCCCGGCATCCTGCCGCCGACGGCGCCGTTCGCGGATTTCAACCAGCCGAGTCAGTCGTCCTCGACGCTGATCTCGACCATGCACATCCGCGGGCCCGAGAAGATCATCGGCACCGCCGTCGTCGTGCTTCTGTTGATCGCCATCGTGATGTTCGCCGGCATGCTGCGGCACGTGTACGGCGGTGCCCGACCGCGGCGTCCCTGAGCGCTAGCCCGTCCTCCGCCGTCGCGCCGGCCTCGGCGAGCGCAATCGTTTGACGCTGTTCCGACGAACGGGCTAGTCTGCGCCGACCGACACCGCGGTCCTTCGGGAGGAGGAGCCCATGGACGTGAAAACCTTGGTTGTCGACCTCGCGGTTCGCTACGGCTTCCAGGTGCTCGGCGCCGTCGTCATTGTCATCGCCGGCGTCGGCCTCGGCCATTGGGTGGGGGCGCTGATCGGCGCGCAGCTCAATCGTTACCAGCTCGAGCCGCCGATGAAGCAGCTCATCGTGCGTGTCACGCGCGTCGTCGTGCTGCTCTTCACGCTCGTCGTCGCCATCGACAAGCTGGGGTTTCAGGTCGCGCCGCTGGTCGCGGGGATCGGGGTGGCCGGACTCGGCATCGGCATCGCGCTCCAGGGCGTGCTCAGCAACATCGTGGCGGGACTGAACATCATTCTCACGAAGCCGTTCCGCGTCGGCGAGCACATCGCCGTCGCCGGCGTCCACGGCGACGTCGTGGAGATCGGTCTCAGCGCCACCGTCCTGATGCACGCCGACCGCTCGCGCGTCATCATCCCGAACCGCAAGATCGTCGGCGAGATCCTGCACAACTTCAGCACGTCGCGCCAGCTGAACCTCAGCGTGAGCGTCGCCCATCCGGGCGACGTCGTCAGCCTGCTGCGCGGCGTGCGCGACGTGGTGGCGACGAATCCGCGCGTGCTCAAGGACCCGCCGGCGGTCGTGGGCATCACGCAGGTCACCGACGGCGGCGTGAAGCTGGCCGTGCAGCCGTGGGTGCGCGTCCCCGACGTCGGCGTCGTCGATGGCGAGCTGTACCAGGCCCTGCTCGAGCACCTGCGTGCCCGCGGCCTGACGGCGCCGGCCGCGACGCAGCACGAGGTCCGACTCGTGAACGGCGCCGGCGTGAAATGAGACGGCGTCGGTTCCTCCGGCTCGTCGGTGGCGGCGTGCTCGCTGCGCCCGCCATCGCGCGCGCGCAGCCGTCGGTCAAGATCGGGACCGCCGTGCTGGGCTCCTACATCCTCGCCGGGCCGGTGATCGCCGCCGTCGAGAAGGGGCTCTTTCGGGAGCAGGGGCTGAACGCGGAGTTCGTGCCGTTCCGCGGCGGCCCCGACCTCGTCAAGGCCGTCATCGCGGGTGAGGTCCTCATCGGGCTCACCGGCTCGACCGACATCATCGTCTTTCGTGAGGCCGGCATGCCGATCCGAATGACGGCGACGCAGGGCGAAGGCAACGACTTCGTCCTCGTGGGACCACCCGAAGGCGCCAGGATGGCGGACCTCAAGGGGAAGTCCATCGGCGTCACGCGCGCAGGCGCGGCCACCTGGGCGTTCGCGCGCATGGCGGCCAGGGCGCAGGGCTGGGATCCCGACCGCGACGTGACGATCGTCGCGCTCGGCGGACTCGATGCGCAGCTGGCCGCGCTCGCCCGCAAGGAGATCGCCGCCTACGTGTGGGGCGACTACGGCGCCAGCACCGAGGCGCAGGGGCGCACCAGGCTCGTGTTCAGGCTCGACAGCCTGACGCCGAAATGGATCTCGTCGATCCAGTATTCGTCCGAGGAGCAGATCAAGAAGAACGCCGACCAGATCCGTCGCGCGACGCGAGCGATCTTCCAGGCCATGCGGTTCATGAAGGCCCAGCCGCAGGACGCCGCCGCCGTCATCGGCGCGAAGCTGAACTGGGCGCCGGACGTCGTGGCCGCCGTGCACCGCGCGTGGACGCCGTACTTTCCGGAGGACGGACGCATCCGCGTCGACAACCTCAAGGCGATGCAGGACGCCCTGCTCGATGCGGGCTCCGTCCGCAAGCGCGTGCCGCTCGAGGAGCACTACACCACGGAGTTCACGCCCGTCCGCTCGTGAAGACGATCCGCCTCGCTGTCAAAGGGCCGCTCGCCTGCATCACGCTGGATCGCCCCGACGTGCTCAATGCCGGCAATGCCGAGTGGGTGCGCGACCTCGGCGAGGTCGTCGAGCACATCACGCGCGCGTCCGAGATCCGCGTCGTCGTGGTCACCGGCGCCGGCCGCGCGTTCTGCACCGGCGTCGATCTGGGCGCCCTCGCGCGCGGCGCCTTCGCGCTCGCCGACTTCGTGGCCTGGGAAGATGCCATGACGACCATCGAGCGCATGGACCGGCTCTTCGTCGCCGCCATCAACGGTCACTGCCTGGGCGGCGGCCTGCAGCTGGCGCTGGTCTGCGATTATCGCCTCGCGTCCGACGGCGCCCTGCTCGGACTGCCGGCGGTGAAGGAATGCCTGATCCCGTCGATGGCGCTGTATCGGCTGCCGCGGCTCATCGGCGCCGCGCGGGCGCGCGAGCTGATCCTGCTCGGCGAGCCGATCGATGCGACCACGGCCGAGCGCTACGGGCTCGTCAATCGTGTCGTGCCGGCCGCCGACTTCGAGCGCGAGGTGGACGCGACCGTGCAAAAGCTCCTGGCGCTTCCGCCGGCGAGCATCCGAGCGAGCAAGCGGCTCACCGCGCGCGCGTTCGATCTCGCGTTCGACGACTTTCGTCGCGAGATGCAGGCGCAATTCGAGGTATGCCTCGGCTCCGATGAGCACCGTGCGGCGATGGAGGCGATCAGGTCTCGAGCCGCGTCCGCCCGTCGCTCGCCGCGGTGATCACGCTTCAACCGGCCAGCGCCACCGCCTCGATCGCGACCTGAACGCCCGGGATCTCGGCGCCAAACCGCGCCATGGCTCGCGCCGGCTTCGGGCCGGGAAAGAACTCGGCGTACGCCTCGTTCATCTCCCGGTAGAGCTCCGGGCGGGCGAGGAGCACCGTGACCTTGACGACGCGATCGAGCGAGCTGCCGGCCGCCTCCAGAATGAGCTTGACGTTGCGCAGACACTGGCGCGTCTGCTCTTGCATCGTCGTGCCGACGACCTCGGTCGGCGCGCCGCCGGGACGGACCGGGATCTGACCCGAGACGAACACGAATCCGTTCGCGACGACCGCGTGCGAGTACGGTGAATGCGGCGCCGGATAGCCGGGAACGTCGTGGATGTGGCGAATCGCGCTCATCGCCGTCATGTCGCGGTCCTCCGGCCGACACGTCACGTCACGCAATTGATGTAGGTCCAGCAACAGCGAAAGGCCGGGCGGCCACCGAAGAGCGTGTCCATCGCGTGGCGGATGAGCGCGAGCCGATCCCTCGCCGCCGCCGCGTCAGCCGGCCGCCCGTCCACCTTGGTCGACCCGCCGACCCAGCCGAGCACCGCCTCGTGGTAGGCGCTGAGGAATTGAAACCAGTCGTCGACGCTGGCGTCGATGGTACGCGCGGTGACCGACTCGATCGTGAAGCCGGCGGCCTCCAGCCCGCGCACGTAGTAGTCGAGCGGCCGCACGGGCAGGAAGACGCGATCCCGATACGCGAGGTGCGCGCGCATGCGCGACTCGTCGTCGAGGACCGGGCGATACGCCGCGTACCTCGGATCGTTGCGCACCAGGCCGGTGGCCACCTCGTGAATCGTCCATACGGTCTCGTCCAGGATCCATTCGCTGGGACGCGCGCTGGGATTGCGGATGTTTCCCGATTGCACGAACACGCGGCCGCCGGGTTTCAACGTGCGCGCCCACGAGGCGAGCGTTTGCGGCAGGTCGAGATAGAGATGGATCGCGTTGGTCGAGGCCAGCGCATCGACACCGCGTGCGACGAGCTCGGGACCGAGGACCTCCTCGAGCAGCTGCAGACGGTTTTCTTCCTTCAGCCAGCGCAGCAGACGAAAGGCGACGCGCTCGTCGCCGCCGAACTTGTCCAGGCCGACACGCAGGAACTTGGGCGACGAATCCGCGATCAGCATGCCGACCTGGCGGTCGAAGATCCTCAGGATGAGACGGTCGAGCAGGATACCGGTCCCGCCGGAATAGTCGACGAGGATCTGACCCTCGTCGAGATGCCTCGCGAGGTCTTCCACCGTCGGATCGAGATTGCGATACCAGCCGTGCTGCTCGACCGTGTCGTAGCGCAGGCCGAAGGTGTCGACGGGGGCTCGCGTCCAGTCCTCGTCGGGCACGCGGGCAAAGCGCGGCGGCCAGCGGAACGGCTGGCGCGCCGCGCGGGCCGCGACGACGCCTCGGCTCAGCTCTCGGTGGATGCGCAGCAACCCGGGAACCGTGGCCGGCGCGCGCCGACCCCACCCGCACTCGGTCGCGATGCCGAAATCGCCCACGAAGCGGCGCGCGACCTCTATACGACGCGCCGAGCCCTCGACGCCGTCCGTGTGGTGAACGAGGCCGAGGTAGAGCTCGGTCTCCGGACGCAAACGCAGCCCCTCGAGCGGCGCATAGTATGCCGCGTCGTCGCGATTGCGCGGCACGGGCAGGTGCAGCCAATTCAGCGGACGGCCGAGGCTCGCCGCAAGCGCGTTGGCGATCTCCACGAGCTTGGCGGCGTCCCTCGGCTCCGTGAAGTGACGGTGCTGCACGTCGCCATAGCAGAGGTGGTAGCCGAGCTCGACGTCGGCGGGCACCTGGCGCGACAGTCGCAGCAGCCGCTCGAGGATGCCGCCCTTCACATCGTCGAACCACACCGGGAAGACACCCTCGAGCATCCCGAGCTCGAAGTTCGTGTCCCACTGGATCGCCAGCTGGTCGTGCGGCACATCCTCGAGCATCAGCCGCAGCTCGGCGAGCAGGCGGGCTTCGTACGCCGGCTCGAGCGCGCCCTGGTGCTCGGGCACCACGAACGCGCTGATCGGCGCCAGCGGCGTCGGCAGGCACACCTGGAAGCGGCAGCCCACCGGCACCCGCCCGTCGCGCTTGAGGCGCGCGAACACACGATACGAGGCGATCGCGGCCTCGGCGTAGCCGAGCGCCTCGAAGCGGACGTCGTCGGCGCGTGCGCCGTCCTCGAGCCGGACGCGCGGCAGCGGACGCCATCCGTTTGGCGCCGGCGGCACCACCTCGAGCCGCGGCTGCGACGTGAAGACCGGCAGCTGCCACACGATCCAGTCCGAGCGTGGGCCAGTCTCGCCATCGGGAATGCGTCGCAGGCGCTCGTCCAGCGCGGCGGCGACGGTCGTGAAGACCGCTTCCGCACTGGCCAGCGGCACGCTGCCCACGAGGTGAACGCCGCGCGCGATCACGTCGACTCTCTGAGAATCGCGTTGCGGTAATGGCTGGGATAGACGATGGCCGCGCGCGTGGGAATCGCGGCGAGGTCCTGCGCGATCTGCCAGCCGAGCGCCTCGAGCGCCGGCCGTGCGCTGCGCTCGCGCGCCCCGAGCAACCGCCACGCCTCGTCCTCCGAGGCGGCCGCGACGATGACGGGACCGACGAAGTCGTCCTCGGTGATGCGCTCGAAAAAGTAGAGCGTCACGGCTCCCTGAGATCCGGGCGCTTGAGCGCCGCCGCCGCCCAGTCGCTGCACGCCTTGCGCTTGAAGTCGATCGCCCGCTGCCACTCATCCAGCGGATAACAATCGCGCTCGGCGATGACGCGGATCTCGGTCACCGTCCGCTCGTCCAACCCCAACCGCTCCGCGATCTCGCGATCGCTGAGCCCGCGCCGGTCGATGCGCTGGAACGAGTTCGACAGCGTCAAGATTTCGTCCTTGTGCCGAGCGTACAGCTCGGGGTCGAGACGGAAGAACGTCATCGCATCTCCTTCAGCCCGTGGGCGGCCGGACACGCCCGCATGCACTCGAAGCACTGGGCGATGTTCGTCGACGAGTACGTGATGGACCACAGGGTGCGCGTCATGAAGTCGCCGTAGACCAGCATCTTGCGGCGCTCGCGATCGGGCTCGTTGAGCGTCTCCTCGAGCACCTTCTGGAAGCCGCCGACCCAGTGCGTGTGCACGCGGGTGTTGCAGCGGGCGGCGTCGTAGGCCGTGCGCACGGCGTGACCGTCGTCGAGCCGGCCGGCCAGGCAGCCGCCGGCGTCGAGCGGACACACACGCAGGCAGGGCGTCGTGTGCTCACGCTCCCACATGTCGCGACAAGCCGGCGCCGGGCACGCCGCGTCGGTCGTCGGTCCGTCGACGTCGAACGGCGCGGTGGTCACAACGGCGCTCCAATACATGAAGCCGTGGTCGCGATTGAGGATCGGGCCGGCGAGGCTTCGCGTGCCGAGCCCCGCGAGCTCGGCGGCGAGCATGAGCGACAGGAACGGCGCGTCGCCGGCGGCGGTGCCCGGCGGCACGAACAGCGCGTAGTAACCGAGCTCGCTCTCGATCGCCTGCGCGATGCGTCGTCCGACGCCCTGGATCCGCTCGGTCGTCCCCATCGTCGACAAGAGCCACGGGGAAGTCGCCACCCAATCGCCGGCGCGCGGCTGCGCACCGCCGACGACGACGACCGTGCGCGCGCCGGGCAAAAGGTCGGCGGGCCGATGCTTCGACGGCGCGTGCGTGTCGAACGCGGCGGCGTCGGCGACGCCGACGACCGTCGCGCCGGATTTGAGCGCGAGCGCTTTGAGCCGCGCGGTCGCGCTTGTTGTGGCGGGGCCCACGAGGTCGCCTTTGGCCGGCGCCCGTTCATCAGTCATCGTCGTTACTTCAACTTTCTGTGCTTCCGACCGACGGGGCACACGCGCATGCACTCGAAGCACTGCGCGATGGAATCCCGGAAGAAGCCCAGCGACTGCACCGACTTCGCGAAGAAGTCGGAGTGGATCATGTCGCGGCGGCGCGCGGGGTCATCCTCATCGACGACGGCGAGGAGCGCCTTCTGGAAGGATCCGATGCCGTATGTCTGCGCGCGCGAGTGACACTTCTCGCGGTCGTACGTCGAGGTCTCGATCCGCGCGTTCTTCATCGTCCCCGACAAGCACGCCGGACACACCCGCAGGCACGGTGTGGTGCCGATGCGCTTGTACATCGCGGCGCAGCCCGGATGCGGACACGCGGGCTCGGCCAGCGGCGGGTCCGCCGGCAGCGGCAGCGTCGTGATCAGCGCCGCGTAGTAGAGCAGCCCGTACTCCGGATTCAGGATGATGTGAGCGGCGAAGCTGCGCGTGCCAAGGCCGGCCAGCTCGGCGGCGTGCATCATGCTCATCGGCGGCTCGTGTCCGTGCACGGGCAGCGAGGGCGCCTGCACCGCGTAGTAGCCCAGCTCACGCTCGATGTAGTCGCACATCGCGTGGATGGCGACGTTCTCGCGCAGATCGTAGCCGGTGATCTCCATCACGCGGTGATCGGGACAGCGCCACGCGCCGGCGGTCGGCCCGTCGCCGCCCGCGACGACCACGCTGCGCGCCCCGGGCAGGATGTCCTCCGGACGAAAGCCCTCGGGCACGCCGGCGCGGAACGCGGCGGCCGCCGCGACGCCGACGACACGCGCGCCGGCGGCCAGCCCAACGCGCTTCACCGCGTCCACGACGCCGTCGGTCGCCATGAGGCCCTCCACTATACGGCCTTCCGCGGGCGGGGCACCACGCCGTAGAATCGCCGGACCGCGATGGATTTCGGCCACCTGCGCGCGTCCACCATCCCCGGCCTCCTGGTCGAGCGCGCACGCACGCGCGGCGCGCGCGTCGCATTCCGGGCGAAGACGCTCGGCGTGTATTGCGAGACCAGCTGGGCGGAGCTGGCGGCCCGCGTGGCGGCGGTGGCCCAGGGGCTCGCGACGCGATTCGGCGTAGAGCGCGGCAGCACGCTGGCCATCGTCGGCGATCCGTGCCCCGAGTGGACGATCGCGGATCTCGCGGGACAGGCACTCGGCGCCGTCACGTACGGCATCTATCCAACCAGCGCCCCCGGCGAAGTCCGCTACCTGCTGCAGCACGGCGGCGCGCGCGTGGTCGTCGTCGAGGACCAGGAGCATCTCGACAAAACGCTCACGGTGCTCGACGACTGCCCCGAGGTCCGCGGCGTCGTGGTCGTCGACACGCGCGCGCTGTTCATGTACGCGAGCCCGCGCGTGCACCGATTCGCCGATGTCGAGGCGGCGGGGCGCGGCGCCGCGTCGCTCGAGGCCCTCGCGCGGCTGGCCGCGGGCGTGCGCCCCGACGATCCCGCGACGATCGTCTACACGTCGGGCACCACGGGCGCTCCCAAGGGCGCGCTCTATCGTCACGGTCAGCATCTCGCCGCCTGCGCGAACATCCTCGCGCACTATCCCGCGCTCACCATAGGCGAGCATCGCGTGGTCGCGATGCTGCCGCTCTGCCACACCATGGGCCGCAACACCGTCATCACCATGCCGCTCCTCGCCGACATCGTGCCGCACTATCCGGAAAGCCTCGACACGTACGCGGAGAGCCTCTACGAGGTGGCGCCGACGTTCGTGTTCACCGTACCGCGGTATCTGCAGAAGTTCGCCGCGCACCTGCTCGTCGGCATCGACGCGTCGTCGCCGCTCAAGCGTGCGGCGTACCGCGCGGCGCTGCGTCTCGCCCGGCGCGCGGCCACCGCGCGCCGCGACGGCTCGCGCGCGCCGGGCGCGCGCATGGCGGCGGCGCTCTCGCACGCCCTGGTGTTTCGGTGGCTGCTGGACAAGGTCGGGTTCGCGCGCGTGCGTCTGCTGATCTCCAGCGGCGCGCCGCTGCCGCCCGAGGTGGCGGCGCTGTGGCAGGCGTGGGGCGTAAATCTGTGCGAGGCCTACGGTCAGACGGAAACGGGCGGCGCGCTCGTATCGGGGCAGCGCGGACCGTTTCCGCATCCGGGTGACGTCGGCACCACGGCGCCCAACATCGAGGTCGCGCTCGACGCCGACGGCGAGCTGCTCGTGCGCGGCCCCGATCTCTTCGCCGGCTACTGGCGCGACTCCGAGGCCACGGCGGCCGCCTACCGTGATGGCTGGCTGCTGACGGGAGACGTGGCGGAGCGCACGGCCGCGGGCGCGATTCGACTCGTGGACCGCCGCAAGGATCTCGTGATCACGGCGGGCGGCAAGAACGTCAGCCCCGGGCAGATCGAGACGGTGCTCCGCGCGAGCCCGTACGTCAGCGACGCCGTCGTCTTCGGCGAGGGCCGGAAATATCTGGCCGCGCTCATCGAGATGGACTACGAGACCGTGTCGGAGTGGGCGCGCGGTCGCGGGCTCACGCACACCGGCTACGCATCGCTCGCCGCCCAACCCGAGGTGACGCGCCTGCTCGACGCGGAGCTGGCGCGAGCCAACGCCTCGCTCGGGCGCGTCGAGCAGGTCAAGACGTTTCGCGTGCTGCCGCGCGAGCTCGATCCCGAGCAGGAGGGCGAGCCCGTGACGCCGACGCGCAAGGTCAAGCGGCGATTGATGCTCGAGCGCTATCGCGATCTGGTCGAGTCGATGTTCGCGTCGGACGAAGAGCGACGGATCACCGCCGAGGTCGCAGCATTGAACAAGGAGAGGTGACATGCGAGGACGTATCCTCATCGGCGCCGCGGGTGTGCTCGGACTCGTCGCCGCACACACGGCCCGCGCGCAGGCGCCGGAGCCGTACCGTATCGGCATGACGGTCGCCATCACCGGCCCGTTTTCCGCGGGCTACGCGCCGACGTACGAAGCGTATCGGACCTACTTCAAGCGCATCAACGACGCGGGCGGCATCAACGGCCATCCCGTCGCCATCACCTACGAGGATGATCGAGGCGAGCCGCAGCGCGCGGCCGCCGCGGCCAAGAAGCTCACCGACGGCGCGCTGCTGCTGATCAATGCGTCGATCTCGCCGACGTACAAGCCGGTGATGACGGAGGCGGAGGCGACGAAGACGCCGCTGCTGTTCGGCGGCGGCGTGTGCCCACGCGAGGCGTTCCCGCCGGCGACGCCGCTGATCTTCTGCACGACGTCGTTCGGCAGCAAGTGGGACAGCCGCATGGCGCTGGGCTTCATCAAGGAGCAGTCGGCGGGGAAGAAGGTGAAGGTCGGCTTCGCCGCCCAGGACATTCCGCTCTCGCGCGTCGAGCTGGAATTCGCCGAGCAGCACGCCAAGGAGCTGGGGATGGACACGATCCCCGTGGTCGTCGTTCCCGGCTCGGCGGCGGACTTCACGCCGTTCGCGCAGAACCTCAAGGAGGCGGGCGCCGACTGGGTGTTCTCGTGGGCGCCGTGGGGCGTGGAGATCGGCGTGTTCGAGGCGCTGAACCGCATCGGCTGGAAGGGCAGCTACATCCTCTATGGTCACCAGCCCGCGCAGGACGAGCTGACACGGCTGAAGGCGCCGAACCTGCACGCGCTGACCGGCAACGCGATGTTCATCGAGAACCTGCCGATCCACGCCGAGATCACCAATCTCGTGAAGGGCCAGACGAATCATCCGGCGCACTACATGGCCGAAGGCTGGACGTCCGCGATGGTGCTCGACGCCGGCCTGCGCAAGTGCGGCTGGCCGTGCTCGCGGGAAAAGCTCGCGCAGGCGCTGTCGAGCGTCAGCGTCGATACCAAAGGCTTGCGCGGCGGTCCGATCGAGATGACGGCCGACAACCACTACCGGAAGGCCACCTACTACAAGGTCTATCGCTGGGACACCGCCAGGTCGGCCATCGTCTCCGTCGGCGGCTGGTCGAAGCTGGACATCAAATAGATGGCGCAGGCGCTGGCGACGACGGTGGTCGTCGCGAGCCTCTACGCCCTGCTCGCAGCCGGCTACGTGCTGGTCTATCGCGCCTCGCGCGTGCTCAACCTCGCGCAGGGCGATCTGCTGACGCTCGGCGGCTATTTCCTGTTCGCGACCGCCGCCACGTTTCCCGGCGCGCCGGCGCTGGCGCTCCCGCTGGCGGCGGCGCTCAGCGCGCTCACCGGTGTCCTCGTGTACGTCGCGTTGATGCGGCCGATGGCGGGCCATCCGATCTTCGCGGCCGTGCTCGTGACGGTGACGCTCGGCATTCTGCTGCGCGCCGCGATCGTCTTCGTGTTCACGGATCGCACGCGCCACCCGCTGCAGCAGCTGGGCCTGACGAATCCGCCGCGGCCCCTGGTCGGCGGCGCCGTGGTCTCGACCTTCGACCTCGTGATGGTCGGCGCCGCCGTCGTGCTCTTCGCCGCGCTGCTCGTGTTCTTGAAGGTCTCGCCGCTGGGCATTCGCATGCGCGCCGCGGGTGAGCGCGCGCTGCTCGCGTCCCAGCGCGGCATCAACTTCCACGGTGTCTTCGCGCTGTCGTGGGCGCTCGCCGCCTTCGCCGGTGGACTGGCCGGCATGATCTATTCGAGCAACGTGCGCCTCGAGCCGTCGCTCGGCATTCTTGGGCTGCGCGCGTTCGCGGTCGCGCTCGTCGGCGGGCTCGACAGCCTCGGCGGGGTGATTCCCGCGGCGCTGCTCGTCGCCGCCGTGGAGGTCGCGTCGGTCCGCTACGGCAACGCGCTGCTCTCGGACGTCTCGCCGTTCGTCTGCCTGCTCGTGATGCTGCTGATCAGGCCGTGGGGAATGTTCGGGACGAAGGAAGAATTGGAGCGCGTGTGATGGCGACGCGGGGGAGCGGGTATTTCAAGACGTCGTACGAGGCGGATCTCGGGCTCGTGGACACGCGGCTGCGGCGCGTGACGCTGGCCATCTTTTTCCTCGTGCTGCTGGTGCTGCCGCGATTCGCCTCGGGCTTCGTCCTGGACCTCGTGAGCCAGGCCGCGTTCGCGGCGATCGGGGCGCTTGCGCTGAACGTGCTGACCGGGCTCGCCGGCCAGATCTCGCTCGGTCACGCCGGATTTCTCGCGGCGGGCGCGTTCACGACGGCCTCCCTGGTCGAGCGTGGCGTCGTCTCGCCGCTCGTGACATTGCCGGCGGCGGCGCTGGTAGGCGGCGTGCTCGGCTTCGTCGTGGGCATCCCGTCGCTGCGGCTCAAAGGGCTCTATCTGGCGCTCGGCACGCTGGCCATGCACCACGTCGTGCTCTACATGGCCGGAGAGATGCAGGCGCGCGCCGGCGGCAACACCGGCTTCACGATTCCGGCGCCACGTCTGGCCGGCTTCGTCGTCAAGGGCAGCGTGACGTGGTACTACGTGCTGGTCGCGCTGGCGGCGCTGGTGCTCGTGCTCGTCGTCAACCTCCAGCGCTCGCGCGCCGGGCGCGCGTGGATGGCGATCCGCGATCGCGACGTCGCGGCCGCGTCGGTGGGCATCGACGTCGCGCGCTACAAGCTGTCGGCGTTCGTGTGGTCGAGCGTCGTCACGGCGCTGGCGGGCGCGCTCTTCGCCTACCACCGCGGCTTCGTGTCCGTCGAGGCGTTCGGGTTCTTCGTCGCCGTGGAGTACGTCGCGATGATCATCATCGGTGGCCTCGGTTCGGCGCTCGGCGCCGTGCTCGGCGCCGCGTTCGTGACGCTGCTGCCCTACGCGATCGACGGGCTGGTGGCCGGCCTCGGCCCGGATGCCGCGCAGTACTACGTCTTTCCGGTGAAGTTCGGCGCGTTCGGGCTCCTGATGGCGCTGTTCCTGCTCTTCGAGCCGCTCGGGCTGGTCGGCATCTGGCGGCGCATTCGCAACTGGTTCGTCCTGTGGCCATTCCGCCACCGTCCGTTGCGCGCGTCTTCCTGATGGGGGGCCCCGACATGGCCCCCCAAACCCGATGACCGTGGGCCCGGCGAGTTTGCTGGAGCTCGAGAACGTCGAGGTCGTCTATCATCGCGTGGCCACCGCCGTGCAGGGCGTGTCGCTGCGCGTGCCCGAGCGCTCCATCGTCGCGCTGCTCGGTACCAACGGCGCCGGCAAGACCACCACGCTGCGAGCGGTGTCCGGATTCCTCGGTGGCGACGACGCGCGCGTGGTGGCGGGGCGCATCGTGTTCCGCGGCGAGATCATCACCGGCCGCCGGCCACACGAGACCGCGCGGCGCGGGCTGGTGCTGGTACCCGAGCGCGACAAGGTCTTCGAGACGCTCAGCGTCGTCGAGAATCTCGATGCGGTGGTGCCGGGCCGGCGGCGCCTCGTGTCCCGCGAGCAGGTGTTCCACTATTTTCCGGTGCTCGCGGAGCGGCGGCGGCAGCTCGCCGGGTATCTCTCGGGCGGCGAGCGGCAGATGCTGGCGCTGGCGACGGCGCTCCTCTGTCAGCCTCAGCTGCTGCTTGTGGACGAGCTCTCGCTCGGGCTGGCGCCGTCGATCGTCGAGTCCCTGATGACACTCGTGCGACGGCTGCGCGACGAGCTGGGCCTCGCGGTGCTGCTGGTCGAGCAAAATGCCGCGGCCGCGCTCGGCATTGCCGACACGGGCTATGTCCTCGAGCACGGGCGCATCGTCTACGACGGCTCGGTGGAGCGACTCCTCGCCCACGAGGACATCCGCGAGTTCTATCTCGGCGTCGGGGGCGGGGCGGGGCGCGCGCGCTACACGGACGTGAAGCAGTATCGGAGACGGCGCCGGTGGTTCTGAGCGTGGACGACGTCACGCTGGAGTTCGAGGGCTTGCGGGCGCTGTCGAGCGTCGGCTTCGGCGTCGACGAGGGCTCGCTCACGGCGCTCGTCGGTCCCAACGGCGCCGGCAAGACGTCGCTGCTCAACTGCATGGGCGGCTTCTATACTCCCACCCGCGGTCGCATCATCTTCCGCGGCGCACCGCTCTCGGGGCTGCCGCCGCACCGCGTGGCGGCGGCCGGCGTCGCGCGCATCTTTCAGTTCGTCGAGCTGTTCCGTCACATGACCGTGCTCGACAACATTCTGCTCGGCCGCCACCGGCACATGCGCTGTGGCATCATGGCCGGCAGTGTCTTCTGGGGCGCCTCGCGCCGCGAGGAGACGCGCGAGCGCAAGCGCGCGGAAGAAGTCATCGAGTTCCTCGAACTCGAGCGCCACCGCATGGAGCCGGTCGCGAGCCTGCCGTTCGGCGTGCAGAAGCTCGTCGGCGTCGGTCGCGCGCTGGCCATGGAGCCGCGCCTGCTGCTGCTCGACGAGCCGTCCACCGGCATGAATCGCGAAGAGAAGGAGAACCTCGCGCGATTTCTGCTGCGCATCAAGCACGAGCTCGGCACGACGATGCTGTGGATCGAGCACGACATGGAGCTGGTGGGCGATCTCGCCGAGCGCGTGGTGGTGCTGGACTTCGGACAGAAGATCGCGGAAGGTCCTCCCGAGACGGTGTTGCGCGACCCGCGCGTGACGGAGGCCTACCTCGGCCGCGCCTGGGACGCGAGGAAAGGAGCGCCGTCATGACGCAGGCGCTGCCGAAGCTTCCGACGACGGTGGTGGGCAGCCACGGGCTGCCGGGCTGGGTGTGGCTGGCGCGCGAGGCGATGGAGGCCGGACGCCTCGGCGTGATCGACGTACGCGAGCTGATGGAAGACGCGACGCAGGTCGCGCTGCTCGATCAGGAGCGCGCCGGCGTCGACGTGGTCTCGACCGGCGAGATGATGCGCGTGCGCTTCATCATCGGGTTCTACGACGCGATCCACGGCATCAAGACGCTGCCCGCGCCCCGTCGGCTGGGCCAGCCCCTCTGGGACACCAACACGCCGTTCGAGGTGACGGAGAAGCTGTCGGCCCCCCGCGGTCTCGGCATCGTCGAGGAGTTCAAGCTCGCGCGCGAGCTGACGGGCAAGCGGCTCAAGGCGACCGTGCCCGGGCCGTACACGCTGCTCGTGCCGCTCAAGCTCGGCGGCGGCTATCGCGACAAGGACACGCTGCTCGCCGACCTCGTGAAGATCGTCAACGCGGAGTGCAAGGCGCTCGTGGCCGTGGGAGCGGATTTCATCCAGATCGACGAGCCGCACCATGGGATGTATCACGGCTCCACGCACGACGTGTCCAAGGGGATCAACCGCGCCGTCGACGGCGTGGACGCCAAGATCGCGGTGCACGTCTGCTTCGGCAATCTCTATGGCCGCCCGTTCAGCGCCGTGCGCGACTACGCGAACGTCTTCTCCACGCTGCACGAGATCGACGCCTCACAGATCGTGCTGGAGTTCGCCAACCGCGGCCTCGACGATGCCGCGCGCTGGAAGGACTTCCCCCGCGACAAGGAGCTCGCCGCCGGCGTCATCGACGTGAAGGCGTTCAAAGCGGAGACGCCGCAGGAGGTCGCCGACCGGATTCGCGCGCTGCTGCGCCACGTCGCCCCCGACAAGCTCTGGGTCAACCCCGACTGCGGCTTCTGGGAGACGCCGCGCTGGGTGGTAAGGCAGAAGCTGCACGCGCTCGTCGAGGGCGCGCGGCTCGTGCGAAAGGAGCTCGGCTAGCTCTTGTGCTGCGCGGCGGCCCGCTTGCCGATCTCCTCCAGCGAAAGGTCTTCCGTGTGCGTGGCCACGTGCCACACGTGACCGTAGGGATCGGCGACGCTGCCTGACCGGTCTCCGTAGAACTGATCCTGAATGGGCCGAAGGACTTTCGCGCCGGAGGCGACCGCGCGTCCCACCACCGTGTCAACGTCGTCCACGTAGAGGTGGAGCATCACCGGCGTGCCGCCGAGGGCGCGCGGGCTGCGAAAGTCCATCTCGGGATGCTCATCGGCGAGCATGATCTTGGAGTCGCCGATCTGCAGCTCCGCGTGGCCGATACGCCCGTCCGGTTGCGCCATGCGCATCACTTCCTTGGCGCCGAACGCTTTCTTGTAGAACTCGATCGCATCGCTCGCGCCCTTGATGCTCAGGTACGGCGTGATCGCGTGATAGCCGTCGGGAATCGGCTTGGCCTTTCCTGCCATGGTTGCACCTCCAGCACTCGCTTTCTCACAGCGTAGACGACGGAGCAAGCCGCGGCCGCGGCGGCGTTAAGGCGTCTCGATCGGCGTGACGCTGACGTTGCGGCGCTCGACGCCGCGCACGATCGTCAGCGCCAGCGGCTGGCCGATCGGCCAGGCGACGAGCAGACGGTGAACGTCGTCCACGGTCTCGACCGGCCGGTCGCCGATGCCGACGACGAGGTCGCCGACCTGCAGGCCGGCTCGCGCGGCAGGCGCGTCGGGCTCGACGCTGACGATCTCGATCGCGCGCGTATTCGGCATTCCGATCGCGCGCGCCAGTCTCCGATCGAGCGGTCGCGACTGGCCACCGAAGCCGAGGTAGGCGCGCGAGACGCGGCCGCGCGCGAGGAGCTGCGGGATCACCCACGTCGCGGTGTCGATCGGGATCGCGAAGCTGATGCCCTGGGCCATGGCGAAGACCGCGGAGTTGATGCCGACGACGCGCCCGCGCGAGTCCACGAGCGGCCCACCAGAGTTGCCGGGGTTCAGCGCGACGTCCGTCTGGATGATGTTGTCGATCAGGCGGCCTGTCGTGCTGCGCAGCGAGCGTCCGAGCGCGCTCACGACACCGGCGGAGACCGTCGACTCGAAGCCGAACGGGTTGCCGATAGCGATCACGAGCTGACCCACGCGCAGCCGTGACGACTGGCCGAAGTGCGCGGCGGGCAGGGCCCCCGCGTCGACGCGGATCAGGGCGAGATCCGTTCCCGGATCGTCGCCCGTCGGAGCGGCCGAGAAGCGCCGGCCATCGGTCAGCGACACTTCGAGATCGGTTGCGCCGTGGACCACGTGGCTGTTGGTGAGCACGTAGCCGTCGGCGGCGATGATCACGCCCGAGCCCGCGCCGGCGCCGCCGCGGCGGCCCGCACGCGTGTTCGTGCGAATGCTCACCACCGATGGCCCGACCGTCTCCACGACCGAGACGACGGCTTCGGAGTACGCATCGAGCAGATCGGCGTCGGTACGCGGCGTCGGCGGCGAACCATTGACAGGCTCCCGCTCGGCGTCGGTCGCGAGGGGCTCGTACAGGCGGGTCATGAGGCTCCTTCCCGACTGTTCGATGCGCCGGCGGCGCGCTCGGATTCAGACCAGCGCGCCCCGAACCTCGCCGAGGCGCGCGAAGGAGCCGAGGACCTTCGCGTGGTCGGTCGTGAGATGGCGGACGATGACGTCGGTGAAGCCCATGGCGCCGAGCGCGCGGAAGCGCTCGGCCACCTGCGGGACGGTGCCGGCGATCAGCGCCTTGGGGTCGAAGCCGCGATAGCCCTTGGCGACGGCGGCATCCAGCGTCGTCTTTGCCTCGTCCGGGGATTCCCCGACGTAGACGTCGCGCCGAATCGCGATGGCGCTCGGCGTGCGCCCGTGCGCCTTACACCGCTCGCGGTAGTAGGCGATCTTCTCGCGGGCGACATCGATGGTGAGCCCCGGCGAGGCGAGCCACGCGTCGCCGAGCCGGGCGGCGCGGTCGATCGCCGGCGGCGCCGTGGCGCCGATCCAGACCTCGACCGGCTCGGCCGGCTTCAGCGCGACACGCGCGGAGTCGAACGAAAAGATCCCGGAGGACGTCACGGTCTCGCCGGCCCACAGGCGACGCAGCGCGGACAGCGACTCCTCGAACGCGGCGACTCGGCTCTTGATCGATGTGCCCATCGCGCGGAACTGGGCGTCGTCCTCACCGAGCCCGCACTGGAAGATGAACCGCCCGCGCATGATCGCCGCCAGCGTGCCGACCTGCTCGGCGATCAATACGGGGTTCCACAGCGGCAGCAGGAACAGGCAGCCGGCGGGCTTGTCGCTCCATTCCGCCAGCAACCGGCCGAGCATCGGCACGTTCTGGTAGTACTTGCCCGGCGTCGCATGATGGTCGCCGACAAAGAGCGAATCGAGATCGGCTTTCCGCGCGGCGGCCGCGCGCTCGATCATCCAGCGCGCGCCCTGGCGCGGATCCTCCACGGTGTGGGCGCTGGTGAGCGAGACGCCGAGCCTCAATGCCGCGTCTCCAGCTCGACGCCGAGCGCTTCGTTGAAGCGGTTCGTGAAGTTGGCGGCGGCGATGCTGAGCGTCAGCTGCACGAGCTGCGGCGCGCTCAGCTGTTTTTTGAGCTGCTCGACCAGCCCGGGCTCGACCTGCACCCGCGTGGTCATCTGCTCGGCATAGCGGATGACCAGGCGCTCGACGTCGTCGAACAACGGGCTCGTCTCGTACTGCGGCAGCGCCGCGAATTTCTCCTTCGGCACGCCCGCCCTCTGACCGAGGGCCGTGTTGTGCGCCTCTCAGTAGCCGCAGCGGTTGAGCAGCGACGTCTTCACGTAGGCGAGCTGCCGGAGCTTCGGATCGAGCGGTCCCTCGCGCGTCGTGCGGTACCACGCCTGGAATGCCGGGACGGTGGGCGGATGATGCGCCATGAGCTTCGTGATGTTGAGCACGCGGCCGGTGGCCTTCTTCGCCTCCTCGTAGACCGGAGCGACCTCGGCGGGCGGGTCCTCGACGTACGGTAGTCGTGCGCTCATGGCACCATCTCCATCAGTGGCTTCAGATGTCCCTGATCGGGCGTAAACCGCGCGCCGCGCTCGCGATAGATCTCGACGACTTTTTCGTTCATCGGCGTCTTGACGCCGAGGCGCCGGCCTTCTTGCACGACGAACCCGTTCAGGTGCTCGATCTCGGTGCGACGGCCGCGCATCACGTCCTGCAGCATCGACGGCCGGCCGCCGGCGCGCGACGTCGCGTCGCGCCCGAGGTCCGCCTCGACCTGCTCGAGCCCGCGGCCTTCGGCGGCGTCGACATAGCGCTGGGCGATGATGCCCATCGGCGGCTCGACCTCGAAGCCGTTGGCGCGACCGACGCGGATCACCTCGGCGCCCAGATATATGGCGATGCGGCGCACGCCCGGCTCGGTCCGGCACTCGGTGGTGCCGAGGCCGCTGAGGCCGGCGAGCGGGTTCAGCATGCAGTTGACGGCGAGCTTCGACCAGCGCTCGCCCCAGAGATTCGTCGTCACCTTGGCGCCGGCGACGGCCGTGAGCAGCTCGGCCACCCGGCGCGCGCGCTCGGTGTCGCGACCGTCGTGCTCGCCGATCTTGAAGCCGACGTGCCCCGAATCGGTCCGCATGGCAACGCCCGGCTCGTACATGCCCGCGCCGATCGTGATCACGCACCCCAGCGTGCGATGCGCGCCCGCGACGGCGGCCACACGGTGGTCGTTGATGCCGTTCTGGAAGTCGACGACGAGCCCGTCGTCTTCGAGATATTGCACGCCGAGGCGCGTGGCCCACTCGGTGTCGTACGACTTCACCGCGACGAAGAGCAGGTCGAACGGCTCCGCGATGGACTGCGCCTCGTGCACGTGCAGTGCCTTCACCGCGATCGTGTGATCGCCGCACGTGCCGGTGAGCCGCAGCCCGCGCCGCCGCATCGTCTCGACGTGCTCGGGCCACTGGTCGATCAGCGTGACGTCGTGTCCGGCCTTCGTGAGCAGCCCGCCCACCACACAGCCGATCGCGCCCGCGCCGACGATGCCGAGTCTGGTGTTCATGGCGCCATAGCGTACACTCGATCGCTGGTGTCCGTGATCCAGTTCGACCACATCGCCATCGCGGCGCAACGGATCGCCGACGCGCCGCCATACCTGATGGGCGTGCTCGGTGGCGTGCCGTACTTCGGAATGTCCGCGGACGTCTTCCGCTTCGGCCAGTGGGAGTTCGACGGCGGTGGCCGTATCGAGGTGCTGGAGCCGCGTGGTGACAACGGCTTCCTGCATCGCTTCCTCGCCGCACGCGGGCCCGGCGTCCACCACGTCACGTTCAAGGTGCCGAACCTCGCCGAGGCGCGCGAGCGTGCGACGGCGCTCGGCTACACGGTCGTCGGCTACGACGCCAGTGTGCCGCGCTGGAAGGAGGCCTTCCTGCATCCCAAGGAGGCGCTCGGCCTGGTCGTGCAGATCGTCGAGTCGCCGGACGAGCCGCCGCGCGGTCACTGGCGCAAGCCGCCGCCGATGCCGCCCGATCCGCCGCGGCCTGTGCGGCTGCTCGGCCTGCGGCTGCGCGCGCATTCGGCGGAGCGCGCGCGGCGGCAGTGGTCCAAGCTGCTCGGTGCTGACGCGTCGGTCGACGGCGACCGGCACGTCTTCTGCTGGCGCGGCTCTCCACTGCGCATCGCCGTCGAGGTCGCCTCCGCCGGTGACGAGGGACCGACGGCGATCGAGATCGCGCCGCCGTCGCGTGCGGTGACGGGTCTCGGCGCGCCGGTGCCCGATCTCGGCGTCGTCTTCGCGGAGGCCGCGTGAGCGACGACGTCAACGCCAGCGTGCGTACCTCGCTCGACGCCCTCGGCGTCGCCTACGAGGTGATGTCGATCGATCCCGCGTTTGCGGACACCGCGCAGTTTTGCGAGAAATACGGCATCCCGCTCGCGAACTCCGCCAACACCATCGTGGTCGTCGGCAAGAAAGAGCCGAAGCAGTACTGCGCCTGCGTCGTGCTGGCCACCACGCGCCTGGACGTCAACCACGCCGTGAAGAAGCTGATGGGCAACTCCCGCGTCTCGTTCGCGTCGGCAGAAGAGACGAAGGCGCTGACCCGGATGATGATCGGCGGCGTGACCGTGTTCGCGCTGCCGCCGGGCATGCCGCTCTACGTCGACGAGCGCGTGATGGCGCTGGACTGGCTCATCCTGGGCGGCGGCGGCCGCGACACCAAGATCCGCACGACGCCCGAGGTCTTCCGTCGGATGCCCGGGGCGACGATCGTGCCGGATCTCGCCGTCGCGCCGAATGCCTGAGCTGCCGGAGGTCGAGGCGGCGCGCCGCGTCGCCGAGCGGATTGCGCGCGGTCGACGCATCGTCGATGTCTGGTGCGCCGACGATCCGATCGTCTTCGAGCGCGTCCCCGCGGATCGGTGGCGGCGCGCGCTGCGTGGTCGCCGCGTGCGGGCGGTGAAGCGCCACGGCAAGCACCTGTGGTTCGAGCTCGACCGGCGGCCGTGGCCCTCCATGCACTTCGGGATGACGGGTGGCTTTCACACGCCGGGGCGAGGCACGTTGCGGCTTGTCGCCCACGGTAAGAAAGGCCCTGGCCTCGATTGGCCGCCGCGCTTCGCGAAGCTGATCCTGAAATTCGACGACGGGGGCGAGCTGGCGTTCGCCGACGCGCGCCGCCTGGGGCGGGCGCGACTGCGGATCGATCCCGCCGCCGAGCCGCCCATCAGCCTGCTCGGCTTCGACGCGTGGCGCGGCTTGCCGCCCCTCGCCTCGTTCAAAAAGCTGGTGACGACGCGCTCGTCTCCGATGAAGGCGCTGCTGCTCGATCAATCGTTCGCCGCGGGCGTGGGCAATTGGATCGCCGACGAAGTGCTCTACCAGGCGCGCATCGACCCGCGCCGTCGTGCCGGCACGCTGACGAACGACGAGATCCGGCGGCTGCGCACGGCGCTCGCACGTGTGATCGCCGTGTCGGTGCGCGCGCGTAACGACAGCGACCGCTACCCACGCACGTGGCTCTTCCACGACCGATGGGGCAAGAACCCCAAGGCGTACACGGCGCGCGGCGAGAAGATCCGCCACGACACGATCGGCGGGCGCACGACCGCCTGGGCGCCCTCGGTCCAGCGGTAAGCTCGAATCCATGAAGATCCGCGAGCGCTCGGTGATCGATCGTCCGCCCGTGACGGTGTGGCCGTACATCATCCGCCCGGAGTCCTTCGCCAAATGGAACACCAAGGTCAGCTCGATGGACGCCACCGGCGAGTTCCGCGTGGGGCAGCCGTTCACGACGCATTATCGGTGGAACAACAGGGCCATCCAGTGCGTGACGATCGCGACGGAGATCCAGCCGGAACGCGTGCTGGAGCTGCGCCATTCGATGCTGACGGGCACGGGGATCCGCCCCGACTTGGAGATCGTGGAGCGCGTCACGCTGCGGAGTGCCGGCGGCGGCAGCACGGTGACGAAGGTCGTGACGATCAAGAACCACGGCATCCCATGGCTCTTCGTTCCGCTCGTGTGGTTCGTGGCGAATTTCGGTGCGCGCGTGGGGCTAGATCCACTGAAAGTGCTCTGCGAGGGAGGTGGCTGACGCGCGCGCGACGCTGATCCTTCTTCCGGGGCTGGATGGGACGGACATCTTCTTCCGCCCATTGCTCGCCGCGCTTCCGGCTTGGATCGACGCGCGCTGCGTTCAATACGACGCCGCCGGCCCCCACGACTATGTCGACCTGGTGCCGATCATCCGGGACGCGTGTCGACAGTGCAAAGACTTTTTCGTTCTCGGGTGGTCGTTTTCAGGACCGCTCGCGCTCATGCTGGCGTCGGATTCACCGCCGGGAATCCGTGGGGTCATTCTGTGTGCCACGTTCGTTTCAGCGCCGTGGCCCTTCCTCCGTTTCTTTCGCCGCGCAACCACGCCCTCGATGGCTCGGCTGTTTCCCTTCCTGTCCGAGATCCTGGCCTTGTTTGGACGGTACTCGTCTGAACAGTTCCGGCGGGACCGAGCCGAGTGCTGGTCACGTGTTCCGCCAGCCACGCTCGCCGCGAGAGCGCGGACGATCCTCGGCATGGACCGCCGGACGAGACTGGCATGTCAGGTCCCGCTGCTCTACGTGCGTGGCGCTGCGGATATCGTCGTGCCGCGCTGGAACGCCCGCGCGGTGTCACGCGCGATTCCCTCCGCGCGCGTTGTCACCATCGATGGTCCTCATCTCGCGCTGTACACGAATCCCGGGAAAGCGGCGGACGTCATTGCGCAGTTCATTCGACAGCACGCGTGATGCTGGGTCGACAGGCGATTGCCAATGATTCGCCGTTGACGGAGACTCGGCGCATGAGCGAGACGAAGAGGTATGGAACGTTCGGCGAGTTCTATCCCTTCTATCTGTCCGAGCATTCGAACCGAACGTGTCGCCGGCTTCACTTCGCCGGCACCACCATCGGCCTCATCTGCCTGATCGCCGCGATCGTGACCGGTCGGCCGTGGTACATCCTGATCGGGCTCGTCGCCGGTTACCTGTTTGCGTGGATCGGACACTTCTTCTTCGAGAGGAACCGCCCCGCCACCTTCACGTACCCGCTCTACTCGTTCGTCGGGGACTGGGTCATGTGGCGAGACATCCTCACGGGCAAAATCAAGCTCTAGCGAGCTTACTGGATCACCTTGTCGGCGCGCTGAATGAAGGACTGTGGAATCGTGAGACCGAGGCTTCGTGCCGTCTTGAGGTTGATCGCCAGCTCGAACGTGATCGGCTGCTCTACAGGAAGGTCAGCAGGTTTCGCCCCCTTCAGGATCTTGTCCACGTAGGTGGCCGCGCGGTGGTACATGGCGGGAATGCTCGGCCCATAGGACACGAGCCCGCCATCTTCCACGTATTCCTTGGCGGCGTACATAGACGGCAGCCGATTCCTCAGCGTGAAGGCCACGATATCGGCACGCTTCGACACCGCGATGGCATTCCCGGGCAACAGGATCAACGCCTGCGCGCGCTGGCTCGTCATGGTCGAGAAGGCTCGATCGAGATCCGCGATGCTGGACACTTCGAGGGACTGGAGCTCGAGGCGCAGCGACCGGGCGACCGCCTCCGTTTCCCTGTACTCGAACACCGCGCCCCGAATGTCGGGACTCCAGAGAACCGCCACGCGAGAGAGCCCGGGGACGACTTCCCGCAGCAGCCCGAGCCGCTTCCCACTCATCTCCGGAGAGACATTGCTGAGCCCGGTGACGTTTCCGCCGGGGTGCGCGAGGCTCGCCACGAACCCGGTCCCGACGGGGTCGGTACTGTACGCCATCACGATCGGGATCGTCCCGGTCTCGCGTCTGACCGCAGCGATCCCCGGATCGGTGGACGCCACGATCACGTCTGCCTTCAGGCCCACCAATTCTCGCGCGATCTCTGGAATTCGCTCGAACTTGCCCTCACCGTAGCGGACCTCCAGGACGAACGTTTTCCCTTCGACATGGCCAAGCTCTCGCAACCCGTGCCTGAATGCCTGGACAAAGGCCGCGGCATTGGTTTGAGTGCTCGGCGTGAGCAATCCGATCTTCGTAAGCTTGGGCCCCTGCTCCGCGGCGCCCGGGCCGGGTGCGACGACGGCAAGGAGCAGGACGATGCTGAGGAGCGTTCGCGATCTCATCGAGGAGGGTCGTCACCCGGCGCGACCTCGACCGACGCGTCGAACGCCGCCTGGCCGGCGGAGAACCCGAGCGCATCGACCGCGGCGTCGGGGATGACGGCCTCACCCGACGTCAGCGTGTTCAGCTCGGACCAGCCGTCGCGCATCCACACGGTGCCCGCCGGGATCTTCGCCGTGACGTGAGCGCGGCAGCGCATTTCGCCGCGCGCGTTGCGCATCGCGATGCGGCTGCCGTCGGTGATGCCGCGCGCCGCCGCGTCGTCCGGCGAGATCCACAGCACTGGCTCGGGGTCGGCCTTCGCGAGGGACGGCAGCGCGCGGCCATGATCGTAGAAGCTGTGGAACGCGGTGAGCGTGCGGCCCTGACGTAGCGTCAACGGATGCGAAGGCTCGGTGCCGGGGGCTTCGAACACCGGAAGCCCCGGCAAGCCGAGCGTGACGGCGCGCTCGGAGAACAGCTCGAGCTTGCCCGACGGCGTTGGAAACGTGAGGTCGGGATGGCCGACGTGCGACACGTTCATCGCGCGCATCCCGCCCTCGGCCACGAGCGATGCGACGTTGGCGTGGCGCGTCGCCGGCACGTCGAGCATCGCATCCACGAGTGCCGCGTCGTCCTTCCAGGGGAAGAAGTCCTCGAGGCCGAGCCGCTCGGCGAGCGCACGCAGCACCCATGGCACCGAGCGAGTCTCGCCGGGCGGCCCCAGCACCTGCGGCATCAGGTACACGTGCGTGTTGGTGGCCTTGCAGCCGAGCTCCTCGAGCCACGACGTCGCCGGCAGCAGGACGTCGGCGAAACGCCGCGCGGTGTCGTTCTCGAACAGATCGTACGAGACGATCAGCTCCTGACGCGCGAGCCCCTCGGCCACGCGATTGGCGTCGGCGAACGACGACAGCATGTCGGTGCCGAACAGCAGGAGCACGCGCACGTGGCCGGTGACGAGCGACTCGGTGATGCGCGACATCTGATCGGGCACGTAATCCCCGGGCGGCCGCCGCTCGAGCGCCACGATGTTGCCGAGCACCTGGCCGCGCAGGCTCGCGCCGTGGCGTGGCCCGAGCCCGCCGCCCGGGATCCCGACCTGCCCCGTCAGCGCGGGCAGGCAGGCGATGGCGCGCGCGGCCTGCCAGCCGTTGGACGCCTTGTGCATCGACGAGCCGCCCACGACGATCATCGCGGGGCGTGTCGTCGCGTAGCGCCGCGCGAGATCAACGATGCGTGTGGCTTCGATGCCGGTGACGGCCGCCGCCCACTCGGGCGTGTACGCGTGCACATGCGCGGCGAGACGCTCGAAGCCGACCGTGTGACGCCCGACGAAGTCTCGATCGACGAGGCTGTCGGTGACGATCACGTGCATCAGCGCGAGCGCGAGCGCGGCATCCGTGCCCGGACGGATCAGCAGGGTCTCGTCCGACTGGGCGGCGGCTTCGGTCTCTCGCACGTCGATCGTGACGATGCGGGCGCCGCGACGCCGAGCGGCCGCCAGGTGCCGCGCCGTGTTGGGCTGGCTCGCGAGGTTCGCGCCCCAGAGCACGATCATCGCGGCGTTGGCGCCCATGTCTTCCTTGGTGTTCGGCTCCAGCAGGCCGGTGAGGCCGAGACCGAAGCCGCCGAGCGCCCAGCAGATGATCGCGGGACTCCACCACTGACAGCCGTGGATGTTCGAGAAGCGGCGCAGCAGGTGCGAGTGGATGCGCGTGCCGTAGTTGTTCGCGAAGATCCCGTGCCCCGACCACGTGGCGACGGCCTCGCGGCCGACGGCGCGCATACGGGTCGCGATCGTGTCGAGCGCCTCGTCCCACGTGGCGCGTCGCCAGCCGTCGCTGCGTGTCGCGCGGAGCATCGGATAGAGCAGGCGCCGCGGATTGTCGAGGATCTCCGGCGCTGCCTGGCCGCGCACGCACAGGAAGCCGCGGCTGTCGGGGTTGTCGACATCGCCGCTGACGCGCAGCACACGGCCGTCGTCGACTTCGACGAGCATCCCACAGAGCGTGGGGTGGCAGTTCATCGGGCACATCGTGCGGATCACACGCGGCACCCGACCATGATAGCTCGCGCGTGTTAGCAGCGGCACTTCGATGGCAGCCTGCACGACCAGCTCGAACGCCAGGCGTGGCATACTCGGCCATCTCTCGCGAGGAGGCGAGCATGCCCGGACCGAAGCTCCCGACGCAGGCGGACGTCGAGTCGTACTTCAAGCGGCTGAACAACTGGGGACGCTGGGGCCAGGACGACCAGCGTGGCACGGTGAACCTCATCACGGACGCACGGCGCGCGGCGGCGCGCGCGCTGGTCAAGACGGGCCGCACCGTGTCGCTCTCGCGCGAGATCGTCGCGCAGCCGCACCTGCAGTTCATGTATCACGTGACGTGCCCGTCCAAGCGCGAGCGCGCGGACGTCGTGCTGGATCGCTTCGATCTCGTCTATCACGGGTTCTGGATCACGCACGTCGATGCGCTCTGCCACGTCGGTTGGGATGGCGAGCTCTACAACGGCCGCTCGTTCGCGGACAGTCTTTCCGCGGCCGGCTCGACCTGGTGTCCGATCGATCCGCTGTTCGACGGCATCCTCACGCGTGGCGTCCTGCTCGACGTGGCGGCCGGCCGCAAGGAAGGCTACGTCACCGTCGGCGACCCGGTGACGCCGAAAGAGCTGGACGAGACGGCGGCCCGCTTCGGCGTCCGCATCGAGCCCGGCGACGTCGTGGTGGTGCGGAGCGGCGACGAGCAGTTCCGTCGTGAGCACCCCGACTGGGTTCCGCGCGTGTCGCCGCATCCGGGCCTGCACATTTCGTGTCTCGAGTGGTTCCGCGAGAAGGACATCGCGGCGATCTCGTGGGACATGATGGACGAGCGTCCGATCGGCTACGCCGGGTTCGGAATGGGCGTGCACCTCGCGATCCCGTTCCTCGGGCTGGCCCTGGTGGACAACACGAACCCCGAGCGACTGGCGAAGGCGTGCGCGGAGGAGGGGCGGTACGAGTTCCTCTTCACGGCGACGCCGCTGCGACTGACCGGCGCCACCGGCGCGCCCGCGCATCCGCTCGCCATCTTCTGATGCCCGCGGCCGCGCGCGCGCTCGTCGACACGCTGGTGGCGGCCGGCGTGGAGCATCTCTTCACGCTCTCGGGCAACCAGATTCTCTCCGTCTACGACGCCGCCATCGGCCGGCCGCTCACTCTCTATCACACGCGTCATGAGGCGGCCGCCGTGCACATGGCCGATGCGTGGGCGCGCCTCACCGACCGCGCGGGCGTTGCGCTCGTCACGGCGGGGCCCGGACATCTCAACGCACTGTCCGCGCTGTACGGCGCGCGCATGGAGGACTCGCCGGTGGTGCTGCTGAGCGGCGCGTCGCCACGCGCCGAGCGCGGGCTCGGCGCGTTTCAAGAGATCGACCAGGCGGCGTCCGCGCGACCGGTGACGAAGGCAGCGTGGACCGCCGAGGATCCGCAGCGTCTCGCCGACGACGTGGCGCGCGCGTTGTTGCTGGCGCAGTCCGGGCGTCCAGGGCCCGTTCACCTGAGCGTGCCCGGTGACGTGCTGGATGCGAACGTCGCCGATACCGCACCCGCGCGCGTCACGATCACGGCGCCCGTGCGCGCCGGTGACACAGAGATCAAGGCCGTCGTCGAGATGCTGGCTGCGGCCAAGCGGCCGGTCATCGTCGTCGGACCCGGCATGGCACGGGGAAGTCGCTGGGCGGCCGTGCAGGCGTTGTCTCGGGCGACGCGTGTGCCGGCGTTGCCATCGGAGAGCCCGCGCGGCCTGAACGATCCGTGGCTGCACGGCGCGAACGCGTCGCTCGCGCAGGCCGACGTCGTGCTGCTGCTCGGCAAGACGCTCGACTTCTCGCTGCGGTTCGGGCGTGCGTCGGCATGGGCGCCGGGCTGCCGATTCGTGCAGGTGACGGCGGAGCCGGCGCCCGCGCGCGACGGCGTCATGAGCATCGTCGCCGATCCGCTCGCGGTCACGGCGCAGATCGCGGCGAAAGCCGGCGCCGCGGCGACGACGGGGTGGGCCGAAGAGGTCGCGCGAATTCGCGAGGCGACGCCTTCGGGGTGGAGCGATCTGCGCCGCGGAACGTCGACGCCGATGCATCCGCTGGCCGTGTGCGCCGCCGTGCAGCCCTGGCTCGATCGCGGCGCCACGCTCGTCGTCGATGGCGGCGAGTTCGGCCAATGGGCGCAGGCCGGGCTCGACGCCCGCGAGCGGCTGATCAACGGCCCGTCGGGCTCGATCGGCAGCGCGATGCCGATGGCCATCGCTGCGCGGCTGGCCCGCGCCGGCGCGCCGGTGCTCGCGCTGCTGGGTGACGGGACGTTCGGCTTCCACGCGCTGGAGATCGACACGGCGCTGCGCTATGGCCTGCCGTTCGTCGCCGTCGTGGGCAACGACGCGCGCTGGAACGCCGAGCATCAGCTGCAGCTCAAGCACTACGGCGCCGAGCGCGCCGTCGCGTGCTCACTGCTGCCGACGCGCTACGACCGCGTCGCCGAGGCGCTGGGCGGCCACGGCGAGCACGTCGAGCGCGCGTCGGACCTCCCGGCGGCGCTCGAGCGCGCCGTCGCCTCGGGAAAGCCGGCCGTCGTCAACGTCGTCATCGACGGAGTGCCGGCACCGACCTTCGGGGTGGCGACGGCCGCACATTGAGCCGCTACTCGATCGGGTGCCGCATCCAGACGTTCGGGTCTTCGTATCGTCCTTCGTCAGCCTGGCGATCGATGACCATGGGCTGAAGCGCCCCGGGCACGACGTACGAGCCCGAATCGGGAAAGCGCATCTCGGTCCAGCGCTCCCAGTCGGCGACGCGACCGGTGATGAGCAGCGTGCGCGGTGCGACGGCCAGAATGTCGGCGCCCATGCGTGCGTGCACGCGGATCCAGCGATCCATCGGCAGGCCGTCGTCGTTCTGCCACCGCACGTAGCGCTCCATTGGCGCGAGCGGATAGGCGCTCTTGTCGGCCGGACGCACCGGCGCCACCAGGGAGGTGAGGCCGTGCGCGCGCGCGAGGTCGAGCATCGCGCGCACAGCCACGCGGCTCATCCCCTGGCCGCGTGAGCGCGGATCGACCATCGCGGCGAGCGCGCAGAGCGTGTTCGGCGCGCGGCCCGCCTCGCGATCGGCGGTCGCGCGCGAGAGGATCTCTGCGATGCTCGATGGCAGATCCGCGACGGCGCTGTTCCAGACGAGCGGGACGGCGTGGGTGGCGGCGATGGTCGGCCCCATGCCGTCGACCAGCACGAGCTGCCAGTCGGCCCACGTGGTGTAGAGCGACGGCCAGTATTGCCCGTAGCCGAGCTCGTCGTGCTGACGCAGGAAGCGCGGCCACGACGCATCGGCGAGTCGCTCGAACTCGTCCTCGAGATCCGGACGCTCGCGCAGCGTGAACGTCTTGAAGGGCATGCGTCATGATACGGTGGCCTGCGGTATGGCGCAGACGATTCCGCCGCTGCCGGACACGCTGCCCTCCGATCCGCTGCCGCTGGTGGCGGAGTGGCTCGCCGAGGCCGCGAAGATCGTGCGCAACTCCACGGCGATGACGCTCGCCACCGTCGGCGGCGATGGCCGTCCGGCCGCGCGGATGGTCATCTGCCGGGGCTTCGACGCGGCCGCCGGTGCATTCGTCTTCTACACCGACCGCGACAGCGACAAGGGCGCCGAGCTCGCCGCGCGGCCGTGGGCCGCGCTCGTCTTCCACTGGGATGTGGTCGAGCGCCAGATTCGCGTCGCCGGGCCGGTCACCGACGTCGCCGACGCCGAGAGCGACCGGTACTGGGCCTCGCGGCCGCCCGACGCGCGCGCGGCCGCCGTGGCGAGCGATCAAAGCCGGCCGCTGGCCTCCCGCGCGGCGCTGCTCGCGCGCATCGCCGACGTGACGGAGCGCGCGCACGGCGGTGACATCGCGCGGCCCAAGCGCTGGGGCGGCTATCGCGTGTGGGCCGAGCGCCTCGAGCTGTGGGTGGGCCAGCCCGGACGCGCGCACGATCGCGCGCGCTGGATTCGATCGCTGACGCGTGAGGGTGACGGCGTCGTCCCAGGCGCGTGGTCGGGCACGCGGCTCATGCCGTGAGCGCGACGTCCGGCGGGACGAGCCCGACGTCCGGCGGCACACGCGGCTGGCTGCCGGCCACGGACATGCCGCGCTATGTGCGCGAGCTGTGCGATTTCGTCGGCTTCGGCGAGGCCGACGCCGCCGCGGTGCGCGCCAGCGCTCCGGCCGTGCTCGAGCGCGAATCCGAGCTCACGGCGGCGCTCTACGATCACTTCCTGAAGTTTCCGGAGTCGGCGCGCTTCTTCCTCGGCGCCGACGGCGCGCCGGATCTGCCGCGGATCGAGCGCCGCAAGCACAGCCTCGCACGCTGGCTGCGTGAGACGGCGCAGGCGGCGGTCACGCACGAATCCTCGTATTACCTGCTCGCCGTCGGCCTCTCTCACAGTCATCGCTCCACCGGTCCGGGAGGCGTGGTGCCGGCACACCTGGTCGTCAATGCGATCAGCCTCGCGCAGACGGTGCTGGCGGGTGTGTTCGCGCAGGCGCTTGCGCCGGCGCAGGCCCTCGAGGCCAGCGTGGCGTGGAACAAGCTGCTCATCGTGCAGCTCAACGTGTTTCTTCTCGGCTACCTGCCGCCTGCTCCGCGATGACGGCGCCCTCGCCCCTGGCCGTGCGAGAACGAGTGGCGCTGGCGCCGTACACGACCATCGGCGTCGGCGGGCCCGCGCGCTGGTTCGTCGAGGCCACAGAGGAAGCGACGCTCTTCCAGGCGGTGGCCTGGGCGCGCGCACGGGGTGTGCCGCTGCGCATCCTGGGCGGCGGCTCCAACATCGTCGTCGCTGACGACGGCGTGGAGGCGCTCGTCGCGCAGATCGGCCTGCGTGGCGTGACGATACGCGAGACCCGCGCCGGCGTCGACGTCACCGCCGCCGCCGGCGAGCCGTGGGACGATCTCGTCGCCCTCGCGGTCGGCCACGGCTGGGCCGGGCTCGAATGCCTGTCCGGAATTCCCGGGCTCGTCGGCGCCACGCCGATGCAGAACGTCGGCGCGTACGGTCAGGAAGTGAGCGAGACCGTCGTGGCTGTGCGCGCGCTCGACACGCGCAGCGGCGAGGCCGTCACGCTGTCGTCGGCACAGTGCGGCTTCGCCTATCGTGACAGTGCGTTCAAGAGCCGAGAGCCGGGGCGCTTCGTCGTGCTCGCCGTGACGTACCGACTGCGACCCGGCGGCCAGCCGACGCTCGGCTATGCCGACGTCGCGCGTGACATCAACGCCCGTGGCCTGGCGACGCCCACGCTCTCCGACGTGCGCACGAGCGTGCTCGCCATCCGTCGCACGAAATCGATGGTGCTCGTCCCCGGCGATCCGAACCGGCGGTCCTGCGGCTCCTTTTTCACCAATCCGATCGTGCCGCCGGCCGATGCCGAGCGCGTTGCGCGCAGCGCGGGCGATGGACTGGTGCCGCGGTGGCCGCAGGCCGATGGGGCCGTCAAGCTCTCGGCGGCATGGCTCATCGAGCGGGTGGGCTTTCGCCGCGGCCAGCGCGAGGGCGCCGTGGGACTCTCGACCGCGCACGCGCTCGCCATCGTCGCGCACGACGGCGCGCGTGCGGCCGACGTGCTCGCATTCGCGCGCCGCTTACAAGAAACGGTGGCGGAGCGCTTCGGCGTCAGGCTCGCGCTCGAGCCGGCCGTCTGGCAGTAGCGCCGGCGAGCCGCCGTCCGAGTCGGATCAAGCCGGCGGCGAGCACGCGACGGAATGTGCGCTGAGCCACATCCCATGGCTCAGAGCAGCCGCTCCATCACGACGACGTCCACCCAACGCCCGTCGAGCAATCCCTGCTCACGATAGACGCCGACGCGCGTGAACCCCAGGCGGGTGTACAGCGCCATGCCGGCCGCGTTGTCGGGAAACGCCGCGAGCACCATCTTGTGATAGCCGATGGCCCGCGCGCGCTCGATGAGTGAGGCGAGCAGCGCGCGCCCGACGCCGCGGCCGCGCCACGCGCGGTCGACATAGATGGACACGTCGGCGACGTGGTCGTACGCCGGCCGCGGACTGAACCGGTTGAGACTCGCCCAGCCGGTTGTAGCGGGGCTGATTGTAGCGGGTGCCGCGTGCCCGGCTTCTGCCGTGGGTGGGCTGTTCGAGATGGTCGGTGGCTCCGTCTCCGCGATCAGAACCGGATGGCGTGGGCTCCGGGCGGCCAGCCATTCCCGGCGTTCGGCGGGGCTTCGCGTCTCGGTCTCCAGCGTCGCCACGCGATCCTCGATACCCTGGTTGTAGATCCGGCAGATCGCGTCCGAGTCGTTGAGCGTCGCTTCGCGGATCGTCACCGCCGTGTCCACGGCCGTCGGCGTCATGACGCCACGGTGCCATCGGGCGAGCCCATGAGGGAAATGAATTGTTGGAATGCAATCCATTAGCGATACTGCACGCTCGATGGAGCTCTCGCCCGTGCACGTTCGGACGTTCGCCGAAGTGGTGCGCCACGCGTCGTTCTCACGCGCGGCGGAGGGTCTGCATCTGAGTCAGCCGGCCGTCAGCCACCACATCCGCCACCTCGAGCATGCGCTCGGCGCGCGCCTCCTGGAGCGTGTCGGCCGCCGCGCATATCCGACCGCCGCCGGCGAGGTCCTGCTCGAGCACGCCGGGCGGGCGCTCGCCGAGCTCGAGGCCGCGCGTCAAGCGATCCAGCGGCTGCGCGGCGTCGTGGCCGGACGCGTGCGTCTCGGCACCGGCGCCACGGCCAGCACGTATCTCCTGCCCGATGCGCTGCGGCGCCTGCACGCGCGTCACCCCGACCTCGAGCTCGTCGTCGTCACCGGCAACTCCCCCGAGCTCGCAGCTTCGGTCGCGGCGAGTCAGTTGGACCTCGCCGTGCTGACCCTTCCGGTGCGCGGCCGTCAGCTCGTGACCGCGCCGTTCCGCACCGACCCACAGGTGGCGATCGCCGCGCCGGACCATCACTGGCCGCGCCGCGGCGCGCTGCGGCCCGCTGACCTCGCGGACGCGCCGCTGATCCTCTACGACCGCGGCGGCACCATCCGCCAGGTCATCGACGCGTGGTTTCAGCGGGCCGGCGTACGGCCGCGCGTGGCGATGGAGCTCGGCAACGTGGAGGCGACGAAGCGGCTGGTGGCGGCCGGCCTTGGCGTGTCGGTGCTCTCTGCCGTCGCGGTGCGCGCGGAGCTGCGCGCGAAAACGCTCGCCGCGCGCGCGCTCGCCCCGCCGCTCGAGCGCCGGCTGGCCATCGTGCGGCGGCGCGACAAGCCCGTCACGCCGGCGCTCGACGCGGTGCTGGCCGCGCTCGACGGCGCGGCGAGCGCGTGATGGATCCGGTCAGGGCACGACGCCAGTCGATCGTGTGGAGAGCGCGGCTCGCCAACCTCTTCGGCGCGGTGATGGCGTTCGTCTACTTCCGGTTCATCGACCCGGTCACCTCGGGGCCCGAGTTCACCTGGCGCGAGATCGTGTTCTTCGGCGTCGCGTTCACCGCGCTCACCGTCGCGGGTGCGCGCTTCGGGGCGCGATGGGCGGCACCGATGCTCAGCGGCGACCGCAGCTCGGCCGAGGCGCAGCGGCGCGCGCTGCTGTTCCCGTGGGCGATCGCCGGGCTCTCGCTGGTCAACTGGGTGATCGCGGGCGTGATCTTCGGCGTCGTCGGGCCGCTCCTGGCCGGCTGGCCACTCACGCTTCATACCGCCGTGCGGGCCATCGTCGGCATCGCCGCCGTCGGCGGCATCGTCACCGCCGTCATCGTCTTCTTCTCGGTGGAGAACCGTTGGCGACGGGAGCTGCCCGAATTCTTTCCGACCGGCAACGTGAGCGCGGTGCCGCGCGTGCCACGTCTGCCCGTTCGCGCGCGCCTGCTCGCCGTCTTCATGCTGACGAGCATCGGTCCGCTGGTCCTGCTCGGCATCGTGGCCTGGCGGCGCGCCGCGATGGCGGCCGCCGAGCCCGGCAATGCCGGCGCGATGCTCGGCGAGGTGTTGACGCTGATCGGCTTCTTCATCGTCGCCGGTCTGGTGGCCGCCGTGCGCCTGTCGCTGGTGGTCTCCGACAGCGTCGCCGCGCCGCTCGTCGGCCTCACGTTCGCGATGGCGCGCGTGGAGCGCGGCGATCTCGACGCGCACTGCCCCGTGGTCTCCAACGACGAGATCGGCGCGGCCACGGAAGGCTTCAACCGCATGCTCGACGGCCTGCGCGAGCGCGAGGCGATCAAGGAGACGTTCGGCCGCTACGTCACGCCGGAGGTGCGCGACGAGATCCTGGCCGGCCGGGTGAGCGTCGAGGGCGAGCAGCGCGAGGTCACCATGCTCTTCGCCGACCTGCGCGATTTCACGCCGTGGGTCGAATCGACGGAGCCACGCCAGGTCGTACGCGATCTCAACGCCTATTTCGCGGAGATGGAGGCGGCCATCCGCGCGCAGGACGGCCTCGTGCTGCAGTTCATCGGCGACGAGATCGAGGCCGTCTTCGGCGCGCCACTGCCGGCGCCGGACCACGCCGTGCGGGCGCTGCGCGCGGCGCTCGACATGCGCGCGCGTCTGGCCGCCTACAACGTGGGCCGCGCGCGGCCGCTGCGCCACGGCATCGGCGTGCACACCGGCTCGGTGCTCGCGGGCGCCATCGGCAGCCGCGAGCGGCTCTCGTATGCGCTCGTCGGCGACACGGTGAATCTCGCCTCGCGCATTCAAGGCCTGACGAAAGACGTGGGCACTGACATTCTCGTCAGCGGCACGACGGCGCGCGCGCTCGACGGCGCCGTCGCGCTTGCTCCGCTGCCCGCCGTGCGCGTGAAGGGCAAATCCGTCGAGGTGGAGGTTTTTCGCGCCGTCTGAGGGTGTACGCTGGCATCGTGCTCCGCTTCGACGAGATTGCGCGCGCCAATCCCGAATACGTCGACGCGCTCTACCGCGAATACCTCCGCGATCCCGCGTCTGTCGACGAGGCATGGGCGCTCGTGTTCGCCGGCTTCGACCTGGCGTTGCGCGATGGCGCTCGGTCCGGCGGCTCGATCGACGAGCTCGTCCACAGCTATCGTGAGCTCGGTCATCTCGTCGCCGATCTCGATCCCCTGGGCGGCAGCGCGCGCGAGCATCCGCTGCTGCGGCTGTCGGAGCTCGGCTTCACCGAGCGCGATCTCGAGCGTGTGGTGGACTGGGCGCCGTTCAAGGGCGGCACGCGCGGGACGCTCCGCGAGCTGATCGCGGCGCTGCGCGAGACGTACTGCGGCACGCTCGGCGTCGAGTATCTGTCGGTCGCGGACAAGGCGCCGCGCGAGTGGCTACAGGAGCGCATGGAGCCGCGCCGCAACCATCCGGATCTGTCCGCCGACGACCGCCGCGCCATCCTCGAGCGGCTCGTCACCGCCGAGCTGTTCGAGCAGTTTCTGCAGGCGCGCTATCCGGGGCAGAAGCGCTTCTCGCTCGAGGGCGGTGAGGCGCTGATCCCCCTGCTCGACGCGCTGGTGGAGGAGAGCGCACGGCTCGAGGTGGCCGAGATGGTGCTCGGCATGGCGCATCGGGGCCGGATCAACGTGCTCGCCCACGTGCTTGAGAAGCCGTACGAGATGATCTTCGCGGAGTTCGAGGGCGCGCCGCTGCCCAACGACATCCTCGGCGACGGCGACGTGAAGTATCACCTCGGCTACTCGCGCGATCGCCGCACGCCCTCGGGCGCCGAGATCCATCTGTCGCTGACGTCGAACCCGAGCCATCTCGAGTCGGTCAATCCCGTCGTCGAGGGCATCGTCCGCGCCAAGCAGGCCTACCGCGATGACCGTGACCGACGTCGCGTCGCGCCCGTGCTCCTGCACGGCGACGCCGCCTTCGTGGGCCAGGGCATCGTCTACGAGACGCTCGCGCTTTCGCCGCTGCCGGGCTTTACCACGGGCGGGACGATCCACGTGATCGTGAACAACCAGATCGGCTTCACGACCTCGCCCGAAGAATATCTGTTCACGCGCTACCCGTCCGACCCCGCGCAGATGCTGCGCGCCCCCATCTTTCACGTCAACGCCGACGATCCGGAAGCCGCGGTGCAGGCGGCGCGGCTGGCCGCCGGGTATCGCCAGATGTTCCGCGCGGACGTGTTCATCGACTTCGTGTGCTACCGGCGCCACGGTCACAACGAGCTGGACGATCCGACGCTGACGCAGCCGGTGATGTACGAGCAGATCCGCAACCATCCGTCGGTCGTCGCGCGTTACACGAAGCGGCTGGTCGAGGCCGGCGTGGTCGATGAGGCGCAGCTGGCCGAAGTCCGCAAGGCGCGTCGTGCTGCGCTCGAGTCGGCGCTCGCCACCGCGCGCAAGGAGATGCCGCGGCAGCAGGTGTTCGCGTTCGGCGGCGTGTGGCGCGGCCTCGGCTGGGCCGGCGACGACTGGAGCGCCGACACGCGCGTCCCCGCCGAGCGGCTGCGCGCGATCGGCGACGCGCTCCTGCGGCTGCCGGAGGACTTCACGCCGAACCCGCGCGTGCACAAGCTGCTCGAGGATCGGCAGGCCCGCGTCGCCCGCGGCGAAGGACTCGATTGGGGCACCGCCGAGACGCTCGCCTACGGCAGCCTGCTGCTCGAGGGCACGCC
>Ga0075431_100000043_pt1 | contig 65729 bp, 53 predicted proteins | sample RhiMetdeltSRZDD5_FD_75297 | JGI IMG/M metagenome (GOLD analysis project Ga0075431, IMG submission 75297) | Populus rhizosphere microbial communities from Tennessee, USA - Rhizosphere MetaG P. deltoides SRZDD5 | ecosystem: Host-associated > Plants > Roots > Rhizosphere > Soil | place: USA... | reverse complement strand
AGAATGGATGTAGCGTCGAAGCCGAAGAACGCATAAGCCGCGAGCAGCATCGCGCTGGACAGATCGCCGCTCGTCGGCAGCGCGCCGAGTTGAAAGGCGTGCGGATCGACGAAGAACAAGCCGACCACGACGAACGCGACGAGCGGCAGCAGCTTGCACAACGTGAACACCGTACTCACGGCAGCGGTCTGTCGGATGCCGCGAATGTTGATCCACATGTAGCCAAGTCCCAGGGCCACGATGGTCAGCGCCCGACCGAGCGGCGTACCTAGCGGCGGCCACAGCACCATCGCGTAGTCGACGAGCAGGTTGGCCACTGCCGCCGACGCACCGAGCCGTGAGATCCACGCCAGCCAGCCCACCGTGAACCCGGCGACCGGCCCCATCGCAATCGAGACGTAGAGCTGCGGCCCGCCGGTGCGATCGAAGCGGCTCGCGACTTCGGCGAAACACAGCCCGATGAGCACGATCAGCAGGCCGCACGCGACGATGACCACCACGCTGTAGCTGCCGACGAGGGCCTGGATCCGACCTTGCAGGCCGAGGATGCCGGCGCCGACGGTGAGATTGATCGCGAACGCGACGAGCGCCCAGCGGCTGATGCCGCGAATCAGGCGGGTGTCGGAGCGAGTGGCAGGCGCTGGCATGGAAATGCGCAATCGAAGGAGGAGGGGTCCTCCCAAGGTCTATCGGAATAGCCCCGCCATTCATGACACGCAGCGCGTGGGACAGACCTAAGGGCAGGGTGTGTCGGGATCGGGGCCGCTCATTCCGATAGGCCCGATGCACGGACTCTCCGTGCGCCTGGCCCAAAAACGAAGGAGTCCCTATGCGCATTGCCATCCTGGCGGCGGCATCGTCCATTGGAATGATCGGAGCCTACAACGCGAATGCCGCCGGTGAGGGCGAAGCAAATGCGTTGGAGCAAGTCGTCGTGACGGGCACACGTGTTGCGGACCGCTCGGCGCTCGAAACTGCTGCGCCTGTCGATGTGGTGCTGGGCGACCAGCTTCGGCACCTCGGCATAACCGAGATCAACCAGGCGCTGGCGGCCGCACTGCCGAGCTTCAACTTTCCGCGGCCCGGGCTGAACGATGGCACCGACGCGGTGCGTCCTGCCACGCTGCGCGGCTTGTCGCCGGATGAGACGCTGGTGCTCGTCAATGGCAAGCGTCTGCACTCCGCAGCCCTCGTGAACGTCAACGGTTCGATCGGACGCGGTGCCGCGGCACCGGATCTCAACACGATTCCTAGCGCGATCGTGCAATCGATCGAAGTGCTGCGCGATGGTGCCTCGGCGCAATACGGCTCGGACGCGATCGCGGGCGTCGTCAACGTGCGCTTGCTCGAAGCACGCGAGGGCGGCGGCACCGATCTGACGTACGGTTGGCGTGACACGGACTTCGACGTTCGCACCGGGCCGCCGACCGTGCCGAATGCAACGTGGTCCGCTCCGCCGGAGCTCGCTCGCAGTCTCAGTGACGGCGAAACGCTGACAGCGTCGATCTGGAAAGGGTTGCCGCTATCGAACTCGGGATTCCTGACTGTCGCCGCAGAGTACAAGGATCAGGAGCACACCGAGCGCGGCGGATGGGATCCGCGTCCGCAGTATCCGGTGGTCAACGGCGTACCCGATCCGCGCGAGGCGACGTTCGATCGCTTCAACTCCTGGTACGGCGAGCCCGAGATCGACCAGAAGACGCTGTTCACGAATGCGGGCTACGACCTCTCGGAAGACGTCCAGCTCTATGGTTGGGCGAGCTGGCAGGACCGCCACTCGGTCGGCGCCGGCTTCTATCGCCCCGCCGGCGACCCTCGCAACATTCCGTCGATCTACCCGGATGGCTTCCTGCCGCTGATCGCAGCCGACGTTACCGACTATTCCGCGGCGTTCGGCACGCGCTGGGCGCTCGGTAACTGGAACATGGATTCCTCGCTGGTCTACGGCAAGAACAAAATGGAGTTCGCGATCGATCACACACTGAATCGCTCGATCGGGCCGAGCAGCAAGACGAAGTTCGATGCCGGCGGCTTCGACTACGATCAGCTGGTGCTCAACGTCTCGGGTGTGCGGCCGGTCGAAGTGAAGGTGTTCGCTTCGCCGCTCAACGTCGCAGTCGGCCTCGAAGCGCGGCGCGAGACATATTCGATCTTCGCCGGCGAGCCCGACTCGTATCGCAACGGCGGGGCTCTCCTGCCGAATGGCCAGCCGTCCGCGCCGGGCGCGCAGGTGTTTCCAGGCTTCCGGCCGTCGAACGAAGTGGATGAGGACCGGACGGCCGTAGGTGCATACATCGATCTCGAGGCGAACCTCACGCAGCATCTGCTCGCGTCGATGGCCGTGCGCGGCGAGAGCTATTCGGACTTCGGCGAGAACGTCTCCGGCAAGCTTGCCGCGCGCTACGACTTCAACGAGCACTTCGCGTTGCGTAGCTCGGTGCAGACCGGGTTTCGCGCGCCTTCGCTGCAGCAGGAGTTCTTCCAGACAACGTCGACGAACAACATTCAGGGCATAGGCCTGGTCGAGGTGACGACGTTTCCAGCCAGCGACCCGGTTGCGCGGGCGCTCGGCTCGAAGGACCTGGATGCGGAGGAGTCGAAGAACTACTCGGTCGGCGCAGTGCTGCGCTTCGGCGATCTGGACGTCACGGTCGATGCCTATCGCATCGACATCGACGATCGCATCGTCCTGTCGGAAAACCTCACGTCGGCGGCGGTCGTGGACTTTCTGAGGAGGCAGGGCTTCGTCGGCCTGGGCGGCGGGCGCTTCTTCATCAACGGCGTCGATACCCGGACCGAAGGCGTCGACATCGTCATCAACTATCCGTTGGACACCGGAGTCGCCGGCCGCTTCGACTTCACACTGGCCGCGAACTTCAACTCGACCGACGTGACCAAAGTGCCCCAGGTCGAGCTGCAGGGCGTGAACCCGCCGCCAGTGCTGTTCGATCATCTCAATGTCCTGACCTTCGAGGAAGGCACGCCGGAGGACAAGTACTCGGCCACCGTGAACTGGCGGCTATCGCGCTTCGGCGCGACGTTGCGCGCCACTCGCTACGGCGATGTTCTCGCACCGGGCACGACGGCGGCGGCAGACCTCACGTTGTCTGCGAAGACGCTGGTCGATCTGCAGGCGCGGTTCGATGTTACAGACCATATCCGCGCATCGATGGGCGCTGACAATCTCACCGACGAGTATCCGGACCAGAATCCGCCGGCGCTCAATCCTTCCGGCACGCAGTCGTTCAACAACTACTCGCCGTTCGGCCGCTCGGGCCGCTTCGTGTACGGCAAGGTGAACTATCGGTTCTGACTCGACAGCGCGCGGGCCTGGGCGAGGAGCGGATGCTCCTCGTCCACGGTGTTCGACAAGTGCTCGACCGCGCTGGCCGCAGCGGCTCGCGCTTGCTCGGACTTGCCGAGCAGTTGCAGCGCGCGAGCCAGCTTGAGGTAGGAGTGCCCGGTGTTCATCGAGTAGGGCAGGCCGCCTTGCATGGCGATGCAGCTCTCGAGTGTCTGTTGCGCACTCGCAGCGGCAGCTCGAGCGTCGCCGGTCCGCAGCTGAATCTCTGCGATCGCCCAGGTCGCTGAGGTCACGACCATCGGACTGCCGTCCGCGATCGCGCGACCGAGCTGGATGCGCGCTGCGCCGAAGCGCCCGGCGAGGATGTCGAGCCTGCCCTGGATGAGTGCTGCCGTCGCTTGTGCAGGCTGTCGCGACAAGACCAGTGCACGCGACATGCGTGGTGGATTCTGGCGCAGGCTTGGATCTATCAGAGCACCGGCGCGGTCGAGATAGGCCGCCGCCGCCGCTGGGTCGTTCGATTCCTGCGCATTGGCGGCGAGGCCGAGCAGGCAGTACAGCTGACCCAGGACATTGTGCTGCTGGCCGGCGAGATCGAGTGCGAACTGATACGCCGCTTCCGCTTCGCGCTGGCGGCCGACTCGTTCCAGAGCCCGCGCGCGATTGCCGACGAGATAGGCGGGCGGCAGGCCATCCGGATTGCGCTGCATGACCGAGCGCAGGGTTTCGTCATAGATCTGCAGGGCACGATTCGGCGCGCCCGCGTCGTCGAACACCACCGCCCAGTTGTTGCGGATCGCGATGGCGTCGGGCGCGCCGTCGCGGCCCAGTTCCTTGTATCTCTGCAGGGCCTGGCGGTAGTACTCGTCGGCTTCGCGATTGCGCTCGTTGAGGTGATAGCCGAACCCGACCGCGCCGAGAAACAAGCCTTCGTCGACCGCCGCTCGGCGTGGTGACGCGCGAAACGCGGCCAATGCCTGGGTTGCGTAGCTCAGGGCATTCGCTGCATCGCCGTCGCTGTCGGCAATGAACGCGCGATAGAGCAGGCAGTACGCCGTGTTCTCCTGATCCGAGCGCAGGTGATCCACCTCGCGTGCAATCGCCGCGATTCCGTCGCTGACCTGGCCGATGCTGGCGATCGATAGCGCGTGTGCGCATGTCAACTTCGATCTCAGCGCCTGGTCGTCCGAGTCAGCGATGAGCGCCAGTCCGCTCTCCAACAGGCGCGCAGCCTTGACGTCATCACCGAGCGACCCGTAACGGGCAGCGATCATTGCGAGCACCGCGGCCCGATTCTCGGGGCTGCCGCTCGTGTCAGTGAGCGCGAGCCGCTCGCTGCGCGCGAGCATGTCGTTGACGGTGACGGGTTTGCCGGCCTCGGCGGCTTCGGTAATGAGCAGCCCGAGAAAATCGGTGACGGCGGCATTACGGGTGGCCAGCGCGAATGCACGATTGGCTTCGGTTGCGGCCGATCGTGCCTGAGTGAGCGCGAATACCAATGTTGCGCACAGCGCCGCAATTGCCGTGGCGGAGCCAACGACTGAGAACAGGTGGCGTGAGATGAACCGGCGCGTCTGATAGAAGGCGACCTCGCGGCGTGCCTCTACTGGCTTCTGCTCCAGGTACCGCACGAGCTCTTCGCGCAGCGCTGCTGCGGTCTGGTATCGCTCGCGTGGGTTGATGCTCAAGGCGCGCGCGAGGATTGCGTCGAGATCGCCCCGCAGCTCGCGCTGTCGTGTTTCGCTCGTGGCGAATTGCGATGCGCGCGGCAGGCGACCATCGAGAGCCGCCTTGACCCGCTCGACCCGACTCCCGGCGCGATGCAGCGGGTGGCCGCCGGCCACCAGCACGTACAGCAACATTCCGAGCTGATAGACGTCTGTGGCCGTGGAGGGCATGTCGCCCAGGAGCTGCTCCGGCGCAGCGTATTCCGGCGTCAGCACGATCTCCTCCGCCCGTGTTATTGCAGCCCGATCCGGCGCATCGTCCGGGCTCAGGAGCTTCGCGATACCGAAGTCGAGCAGCTTGACCATGCCGTCATGGGTCACGAGCACGTTCGACGGTTTGAGGTCGCGATGAACGATCAACTGGCTGTGAGCGTGGGCGACCGCAGCGACTGCGTCGATAAACAGCCGCACGCGCGCTCTGACGTCGAGTGAGTGCGCCGTGCAGTAATGATCGATGCGCTCGCCATCGACGTATTCGAGCACCAGGAACTGTTGGCGGTCGTCGGTCGAGCCGGCATCGAGCAGGCGAGCAATGTTCGGATGGCCGAGCCGCGCCAGCAGGCGGCCTTCGTGGCGGAAGCGATCCGCGAGCTTCGGCTGAGCGACGTGGCGATTGAGGAACTTGATTGCACAGCGGCCTTCGAAGCGGCCGTCGCTGCGCGAGGCGAGCCAGACTTCACCCATGCCGCCGCGGCCGATCAGCCGATCGAGGGTATAGGCACCGATCTGCTTGCCTTCGAGCGAAGGTCGATGACGCTGCCGGATCTCGGCCAGGTCGCTGGGCGGGTGCTGCAGGAAACCGCGAGCGTTCAGCGCATCGCGCTCGGCAAGCAGATCGTGCAGCGCTGCTGCTATGAGCGGCTGCGTGCCGGCGAGATCCACCAGCCAGCGCTCGCGCTCGCCGGACTCCAGGTCGAGCGCCCGATCCAGATAACCGCTGAGCTGATGCCACAGCGACGGATCGAGGGACGTCGAGCTCATACGTGGACGCAGTTTAGGCGGACAGCGGCGGCGTCTGCCGATCTTTATTCGAGGTCGCGAGTGTCGGGATTTGGCGCGGAATTGCGATGGCAGAACGCATGACGTAGGCACTCGCCGAAACGATGGCGTAAACCGCCGGCCGAATGCGATTCAGCAAGCAGCAAACACAATTGGCCAAAGGTCCCACCATGCTCGACCCCGAGGAATACTTTCATCTGGCCCTGCACGCGAGCGCGGCAGGCGACCATCACGCCTGCATGACTTATCTGGAAGAGGTGCTGCGGCGTGAGCCGCGCAACGCGCGCGCGATTTACCTGCTTGCCGTCCAGCATGCCGAGCTCGGACTGACCCAGCGTGCGATTGCGGGCATCAAGGCGGCGCTGTCGATCGATCCGGATCTCGAGATCGCGCGATTCCAGCTCGGCCTGCTGCTGATGTTCGACAAGAGCGAGCCCGCCGAAGCGAAGCTCTACCTGCAGCGGCTGGATACGAGCGGCAATCTCGCGCTACGCGCTTACGCAGAAGCGATGATCGCGATTGCCGACAACGAGCTGGTGCTCGCGCGGCAGAAGCTGGCGGTCGGCTTGTCGGAGTCCGCGCCGGATTCGGCGCTGGCCACGCTGATGCTGAAGCTGTTCGAGCGCACCTCGAACGGTGCCTGCGCGATCAACGCCAGCGAGGTGGCGCCGGGCCGCGATGTCAGTTCCGACACGCGATATCCGATTTAGCTGGATGACATGCTATTACGTTCACTGCCCGACCTCGCCCAGAGCAACGCCGAGTTTCAGAGCTGGTTCCAGTCGAAATGGGGCCGGGAGAACTGCATCATCTGGGGGCGGACGCGGCTCGCCGAGTTCGGTCCCTGCACGCATACGCTGTCTATCCGCGCAGCGTGGGGCGGCGTCGAGCACTGCTACGTCAACGGCCGGACGCTGGCCGTCGACGACGACAACTTCCTCATCCTGAATCACGGCCAGATCTACAGCACCAGCATCCGCGCGCTGCAACCGGTCGAGTCGCTGGCGATCTGCTTCAAGCCGGAGCTGGCGGAGCAGGTCTACGGCGAAGTCTCGGCGTCGATCGAGGATGCGCTGGCGCGCGGCGACACGCCGGCCGAGCGCACGCCAGACTTCATGGAGAACCTGCATCCGCACGAGAACTCCGTGAGTCCCGTGCTGCGCTTCATTCGTGCGCACGTGAGTCGCGGAGTGGTCGAGGAGTCGTGGTACGACGAGCAGCTGCTGTTCCTGCTCGCACGCATGCAGTGCCACCACCAGCGCGTGCAGGAGCAGGTCGATCGTATCGCGTTGATTCGGCCGTCCACGCGTCGCGAAGTGTATCGCCGCATTTCGCTCGCAACTGATTTCCTGCACACGCACTATGCGCAGGAGGTCGATCTGAGCATGCTGGCGAAGATGGCGTACCTCTCCAAATATCACTTCCTGCGATTGTTCACTCTCGTGCACGGCGTGACGCCGCGCAAATATCTGCAGCGCAAGCGCATCAGCGTAGCGATCCGCCTGCTCGAGTCGACGCGCATGACGATGAGCGAAGTCTCGGCGAGCGTCGGCTTCGCGGAAGAGTCGACACTCGTGCGACAGATGCGGCGCTGGACCAAGCTGACGCCGCGACAAGTTCGCGCGCGCGTCATGGCTGGTCGCGCTGCCTGATCCAGCACTAGACGCCACCGCGTGGCGTCTCACACACATCGCTTTGGCAATCCTCACCGTGCCGAATCGCAATCGCGGCGTGATGCGCACGCAGATGCGTTGCTAACTTCCTCGTCGCATTTCAGGTGGAGAGTAGCTCATGAATCATGCGTCGACGTCTCATTCAATTCAGCGCGCCATCCGGCGCGCGCTCACGAGCGCCGCTGGCGCTGTCGCGATCGCTGCGATCCCACAACTGCATGCGCAGGACCAGTCGATCCAGGAAGTCGTAGTCACCGGCTCGCGCATTCCGCAGCCGAATCTGACCAGCATCAGCCCGGTCACCTCGATCGGTGCGGAGGCGGTGAAGATCGAAGGTATTACGCGCGTCGAGGATCTGATCAACAACCTGCCGCAGGCGTTCGCCGATCTCGGCGGCAATCTTTCGAACGGCTCGACCGGCACGGCGACCGTCAACCTGCGCAACCTCGGCCCGCAGCGCACGCTGGTGCTGGTGAACAGCCGGCGCTTGATGCCGGGCGATCCGACGCAGAACGGCCAGGCGTCGCCGGATCTGAACCAGATTCCGGCTGCGCTGATCGAGCGCGTCGAAGTGCTGTCGGGCGGCGCGTCGGCCGTGTACGGCGCCGACGCCGTCGCGGGCGTCGTCAACTTCATCATGAACGACAACTTTGAAGGCGTGCGGCTCGACGCGCAGTACAGTCTCTACCAGCACAACAATGACAGCGACGTCGCCGATATCGTGCGCGAGCGGGGCTTCAGTCTGCCGGACAGCAACATCATTGATGGCGCGACGCGCGACTTCACGTTTGTCGCCGGTATCAACACGGAGGACGGCCGGGGCAACGCGACCGTATATCTCGGCTATCGACAGCTCGAAGCGATCCGGCAGGACTCACGCGATTTCAGTGCTTGCGCGCTGGCATCGTCCGATGTCGAGCCGGGCCTGTTCGGCTGCGGCGGGTCCGGCACACCTGCTGTCACACGCTTTCGCCTCGCTGATGGCCGCGACCTTACGGTCAACCCCGACGGCTCGCTGCGTCCGTTCGCACCGACCGATCAGTTCAACTTTGCGCCGGACAACTACTATCAGCGTCCGGACGAGCGCAGGACGGCCGGCTTGTTCGCGCACTACGACTTCAGCGACAACGCGAGCGTCTACACCGAATTCATGTTCATGGACGATCGCACGCGCTCGCAGGTTGCTGCGAGCGGTGCGTTCCTCGGCAGCGGCCCGGGACAACCGCCATTCTTCGGCAGCCGTGCGATCAACTGCGACAACCCGTTGCTGTCGCCGGACATGGTGCAGGAGTTCTGCGGCGGCAATACCGGCGCGGGTGACGTGCTGATCAACATCGGCCGGCGCAACGTCGAGGGCGGCGGCCGTCTCGATGACTTGCGGCACACGTCCTTCCGAGGAGTAGTAGGGCTGCGCGGCGACATCGCGGATGGGTGGAACTACGACGTGTACGGCCTGTACGGCACCTCGATCCTCGCCGAGAACTTCCAGAACGACTTCTCGCGCGAACGCCTGGGCAAGGCGCTGAACGCGGTCGTCGACAACCGAGCAGGCTCGCCGACGCAAGGGCAGATTGCGTGCCGCGTGAATGCAGACATCGATCTCAGCAACGATGATCCGGCTTGCGTGCCGTACAACATCTTCCAGGCTGCGGGCGGCGTGACGCCCGATCAGCTTGCGTATCTGCAGATTCCAGGTCTCACTGAAGGCGAGACGGTCGAGCAGGTGCTGAGCGGCTCGGTCTCGGCAGACCTCGGCCAGTACGGGCTGAAGCTGCCGACCGCGACTGATGGCATCGGCTTCGCGTTCGGTGCGGAGTATCGCTCGGAGCGCTCGGATCTGCGGACCGATCGCGCGTTCCAGACCGGCGACCTGGCCGGGCAGGGCGCGCCGACGCTCAACACCACCGGCTTCTTCGACGTGAAAGAGCTGTTCACCGAAGTCCGCGTGCCGCTGGTGCAGGACAAGCCATTCGTGCAGCGGCTGGCGTTCGAAGCTGGCTATCGCTACTCGGACTACAACCTCGGCTTCAGCACGGACACGTACAAGCTCGGCCTCGATTGGGCGCCGGTCGACGACATCCGCTTCCGCACCAGCTATCAGCGCGCGGTGCGCTCGCCGAACATTCAGGAGTTGTTCCTGAAGCCGCGCGTGCAGCTCAACAGCAATGGCGATCCGTGCGCCAGTTCGCCGGGTGAAGGCCCGGAGGCGTCGCTCGAGGAGTGCATTCGCTCGGGCGTCACGCCGGCGCAGTACGGCAACATCCTGGCGAACCCGGCCGCACAGTACAACGGCCTGGTCGGCGGCAACCAGGATCTCGATCCCGAGAAGTCGGATACGTACTCGGCCGGCTTCGTGCTGACGCCGCGCGCGCTGCCGGGCCTGTCGCTGACGCTGGACTACTTCGACGTCAAGGTCGAGAAGCTGATCGGCTCGCTCGGCGGCGATTTCATTCTCGACAGCTGTCTGACGACCGGCGATCCGACGTTCTGCAGCCAGGTGCACCGCGACGCCAACGGCTCGCTGTGGCTGGGCGATACCGGCTTCATCGTGGACCCGATCATCAATACCGGGTCGTCGCAGGCGCAGGGCGTGGATGTCGAAGCGAACTATCGCTTCGAGCTCGGTCGCGCCGGCAGCCTCGGCCTGAATGCCGTCGGCTCGTGGGTCGGCGAGTTCGTGTCGGAGCCATTGCCAGGCGCGCGCAAGTACGACTGCGTCGGCTTGTACGGCACGGTGTGCGGCACGCCGATTCCCGAGTGGCGCCACAAGGTGCGCGCGAATTGGCAGACGCCTATTGGTGTGGACCTGACGCTGACCTGGCGCTTCATCGACAGCGTCGAGCTCGACGCCACGAGCAGCAATCCGCAGCTCGCGGGTGCTGTGCCGTTCAGCGATCGCAAGCTCGGCTCGCGCAACTACTTCGATCTGGTGGCGGCGTACACGATGAGCGAGACGGGAGTGTTCAGCAATGTGACCGGCCGGCTCGGCATCAACAACGTGTTCGACAAGGACCCGCCGCTGGTCGGACAGGACAGCTGCCCGGCCGTGCTCTGCAACGGCAACACGTTCCCGCAGGTTTACGACACGCTGGGCCGCTTCATCTTCCTCGGCCTGACGGCCGACTTTTGAAGTTCCCGTAGGTCGGGCTTCAGCCCGACTTCTCCGGACGGCGGGAACCCGCGCCCGCCGTCCTTTTTTCGCCTCCGTGTCCGGTGACGGAATCCCCCGCGAAAAAACGATTCTCAAGCAGATCCGCTGCATTTTCCGAACAGTGACTCGTGGCCGGCGGCGTACGTTCGACGAAAGGCGTTCCTATCCCCGGGCCAGAGCCGGCCGGCCGCCGTTCGGTCACGAGTTACCTTCGCTGCCGCAAGATAGGTAGCCCGGCCGCGAAAAATGGGTAGTGGCTGCCGATCCCCGGCCGGCTGCACTGCTCCACCATGTGCCCATGATGCGGTCATGGCTCGGTTGCTTGGTGTTGGTGACGGCGATGCAGGCGATGGCTGCCGCACTGGCCCCGGATGAAGCCCGCACGCTGCACAAGGCGATCCAGGCACACGATCCTGCCGCGCAAGTTGCTGCGCCGGCGCGCTCGCCCGTGAATGGGATGTACCTCACGTCGATCGACGGCGTGTCGGGATATGTGAGCGCGGACGGGCGCTACTTCATCGTCGGCGACATGCTCGACCTTGCTTCTCATCGCAACGTGACTGAGGAGTCGCGGCGGGCGGCACGGCGTGCGCTGCTGGAGAAGGTCGCGCCGGGCGAGGGGATTCTGTTCGCGCCGGCGAAGCCGAAGTACACGATCATCGTCTTCACCGATGTCGACTGTCCGTACTGCCGCAAGCTGCATGGCGAGCTCGCGCAGCTCGGACAGCGTGGCATTGCCTTGCGCTACATGGCGTTCCCGCGATCAGGACCGAACACGAAGGCGTGGAAGACGATGGCTGCGGTGTGGTGTGCGAGCGATCGGCAGGATGCGCTGACGCGCGCGACGCGCGGTGATGTGGTGGGTGCGACCGGGCAGTGCAGTGATGCGGTCATCGCGAAGCACTACGCGCTTGGGCAGCAGCTCGGGATACCGGGCACGCCGATGATTGTTCTGAGCGATGGCACTTCGCTCGGCGGCTATATGTCGCCAGACAAGCTGCTTACCGCACTCGAGGAGCATGCCGCGGCGTCCGGACAGTGACGGGCGACCAGGAGCAACGGGCCGCGTCCGTTGTCGACGATCGAGACGGGCAGCGTTCGCTCCAGCTTCTTCGCGAAGGCCACCGGGTCTGCCGCATCGAAGAGCCCGACGATGCGGCGTTCACTGATGGTCGGATCGAGGAGCCGGACCTGCCTGCGACTGCGAAGATTCATTTCGCGAATGGCTTCGGCCACCGTGTGATTCAGGTACAGCTTGCCCTGCACCCACGCAAGCTCGCGCGCGATATCGACGGCCTCAGCGCGCAGAGGTGTCTGTTCGGGCGTGACTCGAACTTGCTCGCCCGCAATCAAGGTGATCCCCCGTGTCTTGCTCGTGACGCCAACCACGCCTTCGCTCACGGTGACCGAGACCTGGGTCGAATCGATGCGCTGCACGGCGAATGCCGTTCCTAGGGCCCGCGCGGTGACTGCATCGGTGTGCACGAGGAACGGGCGACTGACGTCCTTCGTGACATACACCATGAGTTCGCCTCGGGCGAAATGCAGCGTTCGCTCGCGATCCGTGATGTCGACACTGACGCGTGTTCGAGGGCCCAGGTGAAGAGTGCTGCCGTCAGCGAGCCGCGCGATGCGCCACTCGCCAGGGCCAGTCGAAATGGTGTCAACCGAGAGCGTTGGGATTGCAATGAAGCTCACAGCAGCAACGACGACGAGTATGGCCACGGCGGCCAGTGTCCAGCGCGAGCGCTCGAACAACGAGCTGCGAACTGGAGGCGCAGGTGTCTCGGTCATCAGGTGCGGGACACTGAAGCTCGCTTCGATGCGGCATTGCTCCTTGAGCGCGCCGACATCGATCCGGCAATAGTCCTTCATATGTCCGAGCACGTGCTCGGAGGCTGTGGCCAGCAGAATGTCACGGATATGTCGCGGCGATTCGCGCAGCCAGCGCGCGAACTCCGCGCGGACGGCCGGTCCACCATTCCTCAGCCTCTGCAGCCAGTCGGCGGCAATCTCAGCCGCCAGCAACTCTTCCCTTCGCTCCGTGTCACGCATTTGCTCCCTCACTCAGTTCCTACAGTACGTTTCCGGTGCTGCACCCGCCGTTCGATGTTGTTGGTCTTGTGTAATTGATTGACGGCTCCGGCCATCCAAAGTCGGTATGGGATTCTTTTGGAGTATGCGTTACTGCCGGAAGGTCGCACCGTTCCGGTGCGAGCCGCCGGCTAGGGCGCCGATTGGACGATAATCGGACGGGTCCGGATCACAAAATCGGTGCCGCGACGTTCGACCGCAATCGAGTCGTCGCTGGCCAGGACAGCCACCAGCGTCTCGGGCTCATCGGCATCGAAGACGCCGTTCAGGAGGCGGTTCCGCAGCTCGTCGCCTTCGACGATGAGGCGCGGCTTGGCGTTATAGCGCTGAAATTCTTCGACTATCTCGCTCAGCGGCCGGTCCCGGAAGACCAGGAGCCGTTGACGCCAGGTGCTCATTTCCGTGACCTTCACGGGCATCGGCACGCTGATCTTGCCGGTGCTGCTGATGCTGAGCGCCTGGCCTTCGGACAGCGTGCGCTCCACGAGCGCTTGCAGGGAGGGCGTGACCGACGAACCAGGTTGCTCATGTTCGACGCGCACGCGGCCTTCCAACACGGCGACCTCGACACGACCCGGCAGGCGGAGCACGTCGAACTTGGTACCGACGGCTTGTACGACATTGGTGCCGACGTGCACGCGGAAGGGCCGCGCCTTGTCGTGCGCGACACTGAAGAGCGCCTGGCCGTCATTCAGGTAGATGTCGCGGCTCTCCTCCGACAGATCGACACGGAGGTTGGAGCGGGCGTTCAGGGATATGAGTGAACCATCCGTGAGCGCAATCGTGCGTTGCTCGCCGACTGAAGTGACGTATTCATGCCAGAGCACTTCACGGAGGAAGGGCAGAGCGCCGAGCAACACAGCCGCGACTACGGCCACGCTGACGCCCACAGCAGCAAGCCAGGGCCAGCGCAGTGCAAGCGCTCGCGCCGGAAGCGATGCGGGGCGGCCCGATGAAACCGTCACGACATTCGCGGAAGCAGCCCGCAGCCGAGCGATATCCACCTTGCGCTCATGCCGGAGGTGATGGAGCACTGTCTCCCAGGAAGTCGCGAGCAACATCTCGCGCACGTGCGCCCGGGACTCGCGCAGCCAGCGCGCGAACTCCGCGTGTTCCTTCGGCGTCGCGGTCTTCAGCCGTTCCACCCAGCTGGCGGCCTCGCGGGCGGCAATCTCTTCGGTTGTTCCTTTCAACTCGTCCATGTTCGCTCCTAGCGGTCCCATCGCACGGTGCGGATGCGGGCTCGAGCCAGCGTCAGATACTTCTCCACCGTGTGCACGCTGATGTGCAGTTCCTGTGCAATCTCCTGGTAAGTGAGCCCTTCCTGTTCGAACAACACGAGAATCGTCGCTTGCAGCGGCGGCAGTTGCGCCAGAGCCCGCTCGATTTGCTCGGCCAGCTCCAGGCGCTCGCTGGGGCTTTCGGGCCAAGCGGCTTCCGCGCTCTCCGACCATCGATCGAGCTCTTCACTGTCCGCGGTTACGTGTCCTTCACGCTGTTCGACTGCATTCCAATCCGAAAGCACATTGGCGGCGACCCGATAGAGGTAGGCGAGCGGGGTCCGCATGTAGTCGGCATCGTCGATGCGCAGTAGACGAAGGTAGACCTCCTGAGCCAGGTCATCGACGTTCTGGGGTTTGCGCAGCCGGCGCAACAGATAGCTGTGAAGCTGACGCTTGTACTGCGTTGCGACCTGCCAAGCCTGCTTAGGTAAAAGCGATTTCATCGAATCGACGGCATCCCATTTAAGGTTGACGGTATTTTTGATGCAAAGTCGGTATCGCAGAAACGCATTTTGTATCAAGGTAACGGGAAATGCATTTCTGCCACGATAAGGCAACAAAAACGTACCGACTTTTTAATAGAAGCCCCGTCAACCCTCGTAAGAGACACGCGCAAGGGGAGGGCTCAAGGCCTTCGCGTGAATTGTCTTACTGGGAAAAGGGGGGACCATGAAAACACTTCTTTCTGCCGCGATCGGTACGATGTTGGCGCTGTCCGCAATGGAAGCCGGAGCCCAGAACCAGAGCGCAGAAAGGAAGGTTGAGCTCGCGATCGAGCAGCAGAGCTTGGCGGATGCGTTGAATGATTGGGCCAAGCAGACAGGGCTTCAGCTCGTGTCTCCGAGTTCGGAGATGTTGAATACGAAACTCGCGCCGCGCGTGAAGGGAACGTATTCGCCGCAGGCGGCGCTCGAGGAATTGTTGAAAGGGACGACGCTTACTTATGAGTGGGTGAGCGAGAGGGCGGTGGCGATCAAGGAGAAGTCGAAGGTTGTGCCGGCCGCGTTGAAGTCGAGCGGTGTCTTTCAAGAACAAACAATCGCGCCGATCGCTCATTTCGCAGATGAGACGGACGGAGAGCGAAGGCTCGCTGCCGTTGATCAGAGCGCCTTCGGAGGAGACGCACCCGCGGGGCAAGACTCGGCCGCCAATACTGCGCATCGCGAGGAGCTTGAACAAATAATCGTGACTGGTACACGGCTCAAAACAACTCTCGGCGATCGTCCTGCATCGGTGATTACGATGGACGAGGCGGATTTTCGCCAACTAGGGTTGACCACCGTAGCGCAGGTCTTCAGCTATCTGCCGCAGCAGTCGTTTGCAGTGGGAGAACAAAACAATTTCGGCGGCGCGCGGATGGTACGTCTGCGCGGCCTGGGTCTGGGAACAACGCTGGTTCTGATTGACGGCCAAAGAACGGTCACGTCTGCATTACAAAGCGCGGGCAATGTATTCGATTTGAACGACATTCCGCTGCCGGCCGTCGATCGAATCGAAGTGCTGACAAACTCGGCGTCGGCTGTTTACGGAGCTGACGCGGTTGGCGGGGTTGTGAATGTGATTCTCAAGAAGAACATAGAACGACCCGCGCTGGACCTCTATGTCGGCAGCGCGGACGGCGGTGCAGATGAGCGTCGAGCTTCTCTGGCCTTCGGCACTGAAACGGATCGCATCCGTGCATCGGCTGTCCTCGATGTCTTCGATCGTAAGTTTCTGCGCGGTGACGAACGTACCTTGTACGCGAATCAGGATTTCACAAGATACGGCAGCTCCGACCTGCGAAGCTCATTCTCAAACCCAGGTACTGTTTATTCGCTCTCCGGTGCAAACTTGCCCGGCGTTGGAGCTCCATCCGCGGCAGTCCCGCGCGGCCAAGGAGATACGCCAACTCAAGGTGACTTCGCAGCGACGGCCGGAATGACAAATCTTGAGAGTCTCAATCGCTTTTCATCTGTCATTCCGGAGGCGGAGAGATACAGCGCGACAGTGACTGGAGAGATTTCCGTTGCTGAGCAAGTGGACGTCTTTGGTGAGTTCATCTACTCCAATCGCGATGAGACGCGCGCCAACACGCCGTCGATCATCAGTCAGTTCGCATATGTGGTGCCGGCAACAAATCCTTTTAATCCGTTTGGAGAGGATGTTGCCGTCGATTACCTTCTCAGTGCTCTAGGTCCTGAAGAGGAGCGCTCGAAGATCGAGACCTTACGAAGCGTGCTCGGCCTGAAGGGTACTGCCGGCTCTTGGGACTGGCAGTTTTCGCTGCTGCGAATCGACGACGAGGGCGAGAATTGGACTGAGAATCGAGCGGATCCGCTGCAGGTCCAAGCTGCACTTGCCTCGGCTGATCCGAGCACTGCCCTCAATGTTTTCAGTGACGGACCTGGCGGATCTGACGAACTGCTGCGCTCCCTGGTCGCAGCTCCGATAGTGGACGACTACCGCTCAGATGCGACGCAGGTCGGTGGCTACTTCACAGGACCGCTGCTGTCGCTCCCAGCCGGAAGTCTGGATTTTGTACTCGGCTTCGAGGCGCGAAAGGAGCAAATCGAGTGGGATGCACCAAGCATTGGCACTGCATTCTCCGTGGACCGCAAAAGCGAAGCGGTGTACTCCGAATTCCGCCTTCCGATCACACGTTCACTCAAGGCGACGATCGCGGCACGATATGACGACTACGACGATTTCGGAGGGACCTTCAATCCTCAGTACGAACTGACCTGGAGGCCAGTCGACAGTCTCGCCCTGACAGCCTCATATGGCACAAGCTTCAGGCCGCCCTCGCTCTATGAATTGCACCAGCCCGAATTCACCTTTTCGTCATTCGTGATAGACGCAAAGCGCAATGACGAATTTGCACCGGTAACGTTTCAGTTGAGCGGAAATCCGGATCTGGAACCGGAGGAGTCGAATTCGACGACATTTGGCTTCCTGTACACGCCAGACTGGAATGGATTCAAGTTCGGCGCTACATATTGGGATATTCGACAGGATCAAAGGGTTCAAAGCGTTCCGTTCTCGCTCATTCTTCCGAATGAAGCCTTGTTCCCCGATCGCTTTGTTCGTGCGGAGCCTTCGCCCGCTGATATAGCAGCGGGGCTGCCGGGGCCGCTAGTAAGTATCGATTTGTCTACGGTCAACTTCGGCAAGCTTGAGACTCAAGGCATCGACCTGCAGCTCGGTGTGCAAGTCGATTCCGGAATCGGCCGATTCGCTCCTGAGCTTCTGGCAACCTGGGTGTCCAAGTACGAGGCGCGCGACCTTCCCGGCATACCTCCGGTAGAGCGGATCGGAGTCGCAAATGTCCAGGGAACGATCCCTCGCTGGAGAGCAACGCTGATTCTGCCTCTAGCGTGGCGGGTGGGCGGATTGTCGACGGCAGTTCGGTACACGCCGTCATACGATGACGTAACTATTGCGAGCGAGCCAAATGGCCGCATTATCGACCAGCAAGCACTTGTTGATCTGCAAGCTTGGCTGGATATCGGGAAACTTACACCACAACTAAGTTTCTTGCGGGATACTCAGATACGCATTGGCGTGAACAACCTGTTCGACTCGGAGCCCCAGTTCTCTGAATCCGCCGGAACCCTTGGCTATGACATGACGCAGGCGGACCTTCGGCAACGATTCGCTTACCTGTCCATATCGAAGACCTTCTAGGAGCATCGTTTAGCTGAGATGCGCGTGGTGAGGCACGTTGCGTATGCGTTAGCGCTAATCGGTGCTTTCAGCGAAGCCGCCCCGGCTGATTCGATTGAACAGGTCCCGCTGACCGTTGCGAACGCGCTGCAAACGACGCGCTTGGTCGGCACAATAGTTGGCTGGCAGCAGCGCGGCAGCGGAACGCTGGCTCCGATCGTTCGGGATGTTCTCGTCTCACCGAATGGCAAGCGATATGTGACGATGCTTGTCAGAGGAGACCTGGAGCGCAACGGTAACTGGATCGAGTTAGCCGGTGGCGAGTTAACGTCACTGAAGACCGCGAGCCATGTCTCAATCCTGGCGCGGTTTTTCACAAGTTCGTACGGTTCAGTACACGGATACGGCTTGAGTGCGCTGACCAGCGCGCAGTTCAATCCAATTACTTGGGTTGACGAAGGTGAAAAGGTCGCCTTGCTTTTGGGCGATGGACAGGATCGTGCCCAGGTTGCTGTTGTCAACGTCTTGACCGGCGATGTGCAATTCGTCACGACTCACCCCACTGACGTCCGATCGTTCTCTGTTGGTCCCGATGGAGCAATCGCGTTCAGCGCCACGGTTCCTCATGCAGATGTCCCAGCTGCAGAGTTCATGCGCCGCGGGTTCGTTGTCACGAACACAGATGCCTTCAGTTTCCTGCGCGGGGAGTTCGACGGCTATGGCACGCTTGACCGGATGTGGAATACGCAAACGTTCATCACTACAAAAGAACGCAGCGACCCGCGAATGATCGTCACGAACAGGCGCGGCTATGACCTTTGGGCACCGCATCTGGATCCAAAGTTTTCACCCGACGGGCGATTCGTCATCGTCGACGGCACGCCCGACGAAATTCCCGAGAGCTGGAATCGGTATGACAGCCCAACCTTTGAAATGATGATGCGAGATGCCCGTCACAATCGCAGCAATTTCAACGCGCGCTTCATAAAGACGCTTTTTGTCTTCGATGTTCATAACGGCACTACGCGGCAGTTGTGGGATGTGCCGAATGCAATGCGAATTGATGCGGCATGGTCGAGCGACAGCCGCCGGGTCCTTCTCGGTCCAACCTTTCTTCCGTCGCATGCAGAGGCAGGGCGCAGTGGAGACGCGATAGCTGAGCTGGATGTTGCAACTGGTCAGTTTTGGCAGGTACCGGTGCGCGCCGGCTCGTCGGTGCGCTTCGAATGGCTCTCCCTCGACGTGATCGGAGTCGACACCGGAGTAGAAGAGGCAAAGTTCAAGAAAGTGCGCGGCGAGTGGATCCGGATAGGGCCGTGGGAGCCGGGATCAGTCGCCCCGAAGTCGCGCATAGCAATGGAGCTGCGCCAGGATATCAACGAGCCACCTGTACTATTCGCAGTGGACACGCGAACAGGGCGGGCTGTGAAAGCGCTGGATCTCAATCCGCAGCTGCGCAAGTTCACGCTTGGTCAAGTGGAAAACTTCGAGTGGTCCGACTCCGAAGGCCGAGTTTGGCGCGGCCTTCTCTATTATCCAGTGCACTTTACGAAGAATCGTTCATTCCCTCTGGTGATTCAGGCGCATGATCATGCGCATGGCCAATTCTTTTCACTCTATGGCCCAGGCTTTCCCTTCCCCACTCTCGGTCCGGGCTATTCGATATATTCTGCACAGGCACTGGCGAATCGTGACATCGCCGTACTCGAAATGGAGGAAAAGGACATTCCCGGGACGACCCTTTCTCCACGCGAGCCCGAACTCTATTCAAAAGCGTACGAAGCTGCAGTCCGACAGCTTGTTGCGATGAAGGTAGTGAATCCCAAAAAGGTGGGCTTGTCTGGATTCAGCAGAGCGGGGTGGTACGTGGAATACGCCTTGACGCATTCCGATGTCCCATATGCGGCGGCTATCACATCAGACAATTTCGACGGCGGTTATCTGCAGTCACTCTTGAGTAATGCAGATCAAGAATTCGATCAGGTCAATGGTGCGGCCCCGTTCGGTGAAGGACTGCAGGCATGGTTCCAGAGAGCACCCGGCTTCAACGCGGAACGTATTCGCACTCCGCTGAGGTTACAGGTGGAGTCAGGAGGCTTGTCATACGCCCTTTCCAAATGGGAAATGTTCGTAAGGTTGCGCCGCCTCGGCAAGCCCGTGGAGCTATACATCATCCCAGAGATCGAACGCGGCAGTCATGCGTTGCAGAATCCGAAGCAATGCCAGGCGGCACAGGAGGGAGCAGTGGACTGGTTCGACTTCTGGCTAAACGATCACGAAGATGCAAGCGAGAAGAAGGACGATCAGTATGTGCGCTGGCGTGCGCTTCGAGACCTGAAGCGCGACAAGGTCGGCTAAGCCACTGCACGGACTGCGGGCGTTTTCCAGGATCGGATCCAACTTTCGATCAACAGCATCTCAAATATCTCGAGCGCATGACTCGAGGAACGCGTCGGTCTGCCGGACAGCGCTTCGCCGAGACCCTTTCCGTCAAGCAGTCCGTCGCTCAAAAGCACGCCGCCGAGAAGGAGCTCTCGGGCAATCACGATGTTGTGCTTGACGATATCCTGGGCCAAGCGTCCGCCCGAGCCCTTCCAATAGCGTGTGCGTATTTCGCGCGGAATCATGGCGGCGAACGCATGACGAGCCAAGCCACGGTCATGATGCCCGTAAAGGTGCACGTAGGTAGGAATTCTGAGGCAGGTCTCGACGAGCGGTTGGGATTGAAGCGGGCTGATCTCTTCCGGGTCGTCAGGCTGACAGAACGGCGGATAGAACAGCTCGGAATAGCCGAGTGTGGCTCGAACTTGCAGCAGTTTTCCCGGCGGTATGTCCGCCGAAGGGCGGAACCATGGATGAATGTACTGCTCTTGCCGAGACTGTTCCTGCATCAGGTCCTTGTGGACGAGGGTCCTGTTCGTGATCAACCCTTTGCCTGGTTCGGGGTTTCGAGTGATCAGGCCATCGCGCACAGCCAGCTTGAGAACTTTCCAGATTGACATTCCAACCAGTGGTGCGACGCCGGCAGCGAGGCTCAAGAATGCTGCCGTCGCGCCATGACGTCGAACGTAATCTACGACGGCCAACTGCATCTCATGACGACAAAACAACGAATCTCCCGGATCGCCATTGAAAACGGCCGTGGCACTACGATCCGCGGCCAGTTGCCGCTCATGCGGCGAGATCTCGAGGTGAGCGAGATGGCGGAACGGATTGACTGATGGGGGAAGGTTGCAGAGTAATTCGAGGCTTACGGCATCGGCACTACGCTGGCGCTCCACCAGCTCGCAATTGGCACGTGCGGCGGCCAAGCGTGCGAAGCGTCGTTCGTCCCCGGAGTTCCAGCTCGGAGCATAAAAGTTCACGCAGGTGATTTGAGGGCTTGTTGGCGCCTGCTTTAGACATCCAAGCACTATCGATGAGTCCAGTCCGCCCGACAATCTATGCAAGACCGAGTCATGACAAGATGCCCACGCCGCAACGCAGGCCGCGCCGACCTGCCGCAGCTCAGTGGCAGCATGCTCGACACCCTCGATGCCGCCGCTTCGGATGACGTCGAAGGGATGCCACACGAAGTACCGTCGACTTTTCGAGTTTGCGAACTCCAAGCATTCGCCGTTACGAAGCTCTCGGACTTCGGAGAGCGCTGTGTCCTCAGCATCGCCGGGTCCAAATGCCAAACGAGCACGAATGTGAGCCCAGTTGATGGAAAACGAACGCAGATGTAGGTCCAGGCAGTCCTGTATGAGCGAGAAGAGAATCAAGACCCCATCTACATCTGTCATGTAGCATGGCAGGCCACCGGTTGGACTCTTCAGAATCCAGACATGCTGAGCCGCATCATCCGCGAACAGTGCGACGTATCGGCCCCAGAATTCATGCACCAAGTGACGGCCGCCTGAGAGCACAACCTTTGACGAATCGTCTGCTGACAGCCGTCCTTGCAACGGCTTGGATTGGCCAACAGCGGTCCGACCGCTGGCGAATAGCGTGCCCAGAATCACGCCCGCGCTGCCAGACAGCGGCAGTGGTTGGCTCGCACGCTGGCGCATACCCTTGCAGAAGACCCGCAATCCAATTGAGTTTGTGACTTCGCACCATTGCGACCCAGGCCAATTGATGCGAGATGCGATTGCGGCAGCCGTGCGGGCTGCCGCCCCATTTGAGGGGTTGTGTACCAGCGCTAGAAATCGAAACATGTTCGGATCCCAGCCTCAGACTGCGTGGATAGGCGTGAACGAGTAGACTTCATCGAAATAGTCGTCGAACACGATGCCTTCGTGCTGAACCCAGCTGTGAGCGGCAAACGGATCCATCCGCACTCCAATGACCCATGTCGCAAATTGTCCGTAGAACGCGAGGAAATCGGTTAGTGTGAGTGCGTGGAAGAGACAGTGATCTTTTCCAGTGTAGATGTAGGGGCGAATGCGATTGAAGATCTGAACCAGCCGTCGCACTTCTGACTCAGAAGCCAGGCATGCTTGGCGTTGGGCGGCTCGTGATTTACGAGTACGAACACTCTCAGAGATCGAATACAGTGAGCGAGTTCGGAGGCTGAATGCGGTTCGCGCGCAGGATAGCAAGCAAACGGCAACATTGGCCGCGCTGACGTGAGCAGGGTTATCCGACTCATGCTCGTTCTCAAGCGGTATATCTTCGAGCGCCGCGATCTGGACGGGGTCGGCGGGTTTTCCGTTCGCAGAACTCGTTGTGAACAGCTCCTCCTTCACTAGACGCTCGCACGCATCTGTTGCCTCCCGAAGGTAAGTCGTCGACGGTTTAGAGCCCTCGGCAGCAGCAGGCCAGCCCTCGACGAAAAGCCGCAAGTTGGGTAGGTCATCTCCTCCAAGGCCCACGTATCGATCTTTCTTCAAATCGAGAAACACGATGCCCTCGGGCGTGCAGCAGAGGTGCACATGAGGCTCCAGCCAATACTGGGCACTGATCGGAGCATGCGTGAGTTGCTCTTGCACCATCTCATCTCCGATAACGCCAAATACCCTCACGGATTGCGCGGATAGAGCATGGCCTCTAAAGGCGGGTATTTGCCGAGAGTTTGCGTGACTATCTTCGCGTCGCCGAGATCGATGAGAGTCATGCAGTGTGTCCTCGATGTCATGAGGAAATGGAGCGTGCCGAGTGATCGGCACGCCCCTTCACTTCCAGTGAAACTGGAAGAATCTCACTTACGGTGCCCGGGGAACCTGCAGCGAGTCGATCGGAAAGTTCTTGACGGGCGTCTTTGTTTCCACAGAGGCCTTGCCCAGCACTACGAGTTCCATGTGAGTCTCCTTAGGTTTGCGTTGATGCAAGTACCAACCGCGCGCGGTGGTGATGCAACGCTGCTAGTACGAGTAACTGGGGTCAAGTCTGAAGCGTGGCTGTGCACGTTGCCTGCGGCTGCCTGCTAGAGCCCGGCGGCTATGCATGCGAGAGCGAGTTGCCAACAACCGGAGGAATTCCCCTCTGAGAATCAGTGGCTAAGCACTCTCAGTGAATGGTCCTCGTGATGAGCCCACTGTGCGGACGTCGGCGCGCGCGTCACGCGGCTGGAGTCGTGTGTCAGAGTTGGTCTATTGAGCTTCGAAGCGGTTGTGTGTTCTGCACCGCACGCCTGCACATTCTTTCCAGAATGCCAAGTCTGTCACTTGCTTCATGTTGCCGACCACGGCTCATTTGGGCCTTTGCCGGCAGGCTCTTTTCTTCTTCAGACGACATGAAGGGTAATGCTTGGATGCCGACGCTTGACTGCTTCTGTCGCGTGCTGAAAAGTTATTCGACGGTTCCAAGTGTGCGCACGGAAAGGCGCGGGGCATACTCGTGGACGAACATCATTCCTCAAGCAAAGCCAGTTCAGAAAAGCGCAATTCGCTACTGATCGTCCGAGAATCGCTACGACTGTTCTGGATCGCAGCAGACGGCTTTGTGAAAAAGCGTCTCGCGCTGGCGCTAGCAACGGTGACGCTTGGCGCGCTCCTCGCGGCTGCTGGGCCCGTTGCGCTCAAGCTGCTGGTCGATTCGCTGGCCCAGCTCCGTTCGATGGCTTCCGACTTCGTCTTCGCGCCGTTCGCTTTCGTAGCGTTCTACGTCGTTGGTCAGTATCTGCTCCGCTGTTCCAATGAGATGCGCGTCATGCTGCACGGTCATGCTGAGCAGCGACTTCGGCGTCGAATCGGGGGATACCTGTTCGAGCATCTGGTAAGGCTTCCATTGCGTTTCCACCTTGAACGTAAGGTCGGGGCAGTGGGCGAGACGGTAGAACAGGGGCTGAGGGGCTACGATCTCATAACGCAACATGTCGTCTACTCCATAGTGCCGGTGACGATCGAGTTCGTCGCCATTGCGACAATTCTGATCCGCCTCGATCGACCGAAGTACCTTTTGATCCTCGGCGTTTCCGCAATCGCGTACTTGTTAGCATTCCATCGGTGGGCAACTCGGATCTACGAGCCCTCTGAGTATGTTTCGAAGTCCCACATCGAATCTCACGGCGTGCTGACTGACAGCCTCGCGAATCAGGAAGCGATTAAGTATTTCGATGCTGAGCGGCGGATCTGCGAACGCTATGACATCGTGCTGGGTCGAAAGGAAACCGCGTGGCGCCGCTTCTTCAATGAATATGCGGCCAATGGGGTGATTGTTTCCACCATCTTTGGACTGTCCCTCGGGCTTTCGCTTGTGTGCGGTACGCAGGATGTCTCCCGCGGGAATATGACCCTTGGCGACTTCGTCCTGGTCAATGCATACGTCATGCGCCTCGTTCAGCCTCTCGAAATGCTTGGATTCGCGGTCCGGGATATCTCGCAGGGTCTGGCATTCCTGCGAAGCATGTTGTCGGTTCTCAGGGAGGAAACGGAACTCTGTGGCAGCTCCGTCACGGGCGATTGCATGGGAGCGCGCGTGGGTGAACTCAATTTCGAGAACATCAGCTTCTCCTACAGCGATCGACGAACGATTTTGCGAAACGTGAGTTTCAAAGTTCCAGCGCGGCGTTGCGTGGCGATAGTCGGTGCCAGCGGCTCCGGCAAGTCTTCATTGATCCGGTTACTGTTCCGTCTCTACGAACCTGACAGCGGGCGTATTCTCATTGATGGCATGCCGATCTCGCAGATGCCGCTGTCTGATGTTCGAGGTTCGATCGCAGTCGTCAACCAGGATGCCGTACTCTTCCACGACACGATTGCGAACAACATCGCATTCGGCAAGTTCGGCGCCACTCAGGCAGATATCGAAGGCGCGGCGCGGCTTGCCAATCTGCACGAGGCGATCATGTCCATGCCGGAGAAATACGAGACCATAGTGGGGGAGCGTGGCCTCAAACTCTCTGGTGGTGAACGACAGCGCGTCGCTATTGCGCGTGCGGCACTGAAGAAACCACTGATTGCGGTCTTTGATGAAGCGACGAGCAGCCTCGATTCACGTACTGAAGCCGAGATACTCAAGAATCTTGCGACGCTCTCAGAGCAATGCACCACGTTGGTGATCGCGCATCGCCTCTCCACGATAATTCATGCGGACGAGATTTTGGTATTGCACAGTGGTGCTGTGGTGGAGCGCGGCAGTCACGATGAACTCATCGAACGTAACGGGCAATACGCCGCGCTTTGGCGAGCGCAGCACTCTGGGATCCGCCCCAGCCGTGAAGCTCATACCTCAGCGGCCTAGCGTCGAGCGGTCGACGGGGAAGCCTTGCGCGCCCAGCCGCCCACCAGGGATCCGGTCCTGCTGCGAGCCCGGCGCGGGCGCAAACTCGCTTCTGATACACCGGTCATCGCAGGGGCACCACACGGCTGAACCGCCATTCCAGCCCCACGCCGTCGATTTGCAACTCCCCCCGCGCCCCTTTAGCATTCGCTCCCCCGGTTCGGGACGTGGCGCAGCCTGGTAGCGCACTTGCATGGGGTGCAAGGGGTCGCGAGTTCGAATCTCGCCGTCCCGACCAATCACTTATATAAGTATCCGCAGGCGTGGCCCCCGCTGCACCCTGCGGCCTGGCCCCCTCCGTATTCTTCTGCAGAGGACCGGGCATTTCCGCACCGGTCCCGGACAGGAGAGCCCCATGAATCTGCGTTCCCTTCCCGTGGCCGGGTTCCTCGCCGGCTGCCTGGCGGCCGGCCTGGTCATGCCGCTGCGGGCGGTTGCCGCCGAGCACGCCGGCCAGCTCAAGCTGCCTTCCTTCTCTCATCTGCAGTCGAAGGCCACCGAGGTGGTCGACCTCACGCTCGGTGCCTGGCCGCTGGCCCTCGCCAGCCATTTCATGGAAGCGGATGATGCCGAAGACGCCGAAGTCAAGAAGCTCATTTCCGGAATCAAATCGATTGCCGTACGCAGCTACGAGTTCGACACCGACTTCGCTTACTCGCAGCAGGATATCGACGAGGTGCGTGCGCAGCTCGCTGCGCCGGGCTGGACGCAGCTTGCGCAGGTCCGCAAGCGCGGCAGGGAACAGGAGGTCGACGTCTACGTCGCGCTCGACGCGGACCAGGCGCGCGGCTTTGCGATCGTTGCGAGCGAGCCGCGCAAGTTCACGATCCTCAACATCGTCGGCGCGATCGACCTCGCGCAAGTTGCGAAGCTGCAGCACCACATGGACCTGCACGTCGACCTCGACGACGCCGACCTGGACGACGCCTTGGAATCCGCGCCGTAGCCGCGCAGCGACGTGAAAGCGAGCGAGGCATGGTCGCCGGACGAGTTGTTGACCCGCGCCAGCGCCGGCGAATCGGCTGCGTTCGCCGCGCTGGTCCGACGTTACCAGCGCACCGTGTATAGCATCGCACTACGCATGTTGAGCGATCGGCAGCGGGCCGAAGATCTCGCGCAGGAAGTGTTCCTGCAGCTGTATCGCTCGATGGACAGCATCGACTCCGACTCGCACCTCGCATTCTGGTTGCGCAAAGTCGCGGTGAATCGCGCGATCGACCGGATCCGTCAGGAGGCGCGCCACGACAGCGAGCCGCTGACAGAAGCCGCGGCAGTTGTCGGCGAGGTCGGTGATGCCGATCCGCTCCTGCAACGGCGTATGGCCGAGCTCGTGTCGCAGCTGACGCCGGCGGCACGCGCTGTGGTGGTCCTGCGATACCAGGAAGACCTCGATCCGGTCGACATCGCGAGCACCCTCGACATGCCGATCAATACCGTCAAGAGTCATCTCAAGCGATCGTTGACGATCCTGCGCGCCCGCGTCCTGGGCGCAGCAATCGTCGACGATGTTCAGCCGAGCATGAGTGAACGTTCTCCATGAGCAAAGACTTCGAACAGCAGCTGCGCGACGCCTTGCGGCCCGTCGACCCGGAAGAGGGCTTCGAGCAGCGCGTGATGGCACGTGTCGCACGCGAACCGGCTGGTTTGCGCTCGAAGATCAAACGTTGGACGGCAACGCTCGCGATCGCAGCATCTTTGGCGTTCGTCGCGATACTCGGCGCATATCAGTGGCAGGAGCGTCGCGAGCAGCAGGGACTCGAGGCGCGCAGGCAGTTGCTGGAAGCACTGCGGGTGACCGGGGAGAAGCTGGATGTCGCATACCAGGCGGTGAATCGCGAGTCGCCGCCGCCGACAGACGACGGGAGCGGTGCCTGATCATGAATGCACTCTTCAAGCACTCGATCGCAATCCTTTGTGGAGCGTTCCTGCTGTGCGCGAGCGCTGCGACATTCGCCGCCAACGGTCAGCTGAAGCTGCCGAACTTCGACAGCCTGACGGACAAGGCGAGCGAAAGCGTCACGATCACGCTCGACGCCGCGCTGCTCGGCATGGCAACGCGATTCCTGGACGCTTCGGATCCGGAGGATGCAGCCGCGATAGAGGCGATCAAGGGCATCAAGGGCATCTACGTGAGGAAGTACACGTTCGACGATGACTTTGCCTATCCCAAGTCCGACGTCGACATGGTGCGCAAGCAGCTCAGCGCACCGGGCTGGCAACAGCTGGTGCAGGTCAAGAGCCGCAAGGAACAGCAGAACGTCGAAATCTACATCCTGGTCGAGCAGGAGCGCGCCAACGGTCTCGCGATCATCGCCAGCCAGCCGCGCGAGTTCACTATCGTGAACATCGTCGGCTCGATCGACATGCGCAAGCTGCACGAGCTGGAAGGGCAGTTCGGCATTCCGAAGCTGGAGCTCGAGCAGAAGAAGCAGTAGGCGTCAGTTCTTCGCGACCTGGCGCACCGAGCGCTGAACCTCTTTGGCGATCTTCGTTGCATCGAAAATCGGCAGCGAACACGTACTGTCCGTGCAGATGAAGGCTGCGGCGCGCGGCAGCTGCGGATAGCGCACGTCGGGATTCGGCATGTTGCCTTCGCGGCGGTCCCACCACTCGACTCGACGGTACACGGCAGCGTAACGAATTGCGGATTCGAACAGCGCGATCGCCGCGGCGTCGTCTTTGCCGCCGACGATCGTGATGTGCAGCGGATCGTTCGCGGACTCGAAAGCAGCCAGCAAGATTCCCGGCGCGGTGAGCTGCGAATCCGCGACCTGCTCAGTCACGAGCATGCGCAACGCATAGTCGCTCATAGCTCGATAGTGCGCGTTCCCGGTATAGCGGTGGAGCAGGTTGGCAAACCGCGCCAGCCGAATGTTCTCGTCGATATTCGACTTCGACTGCAGGCGCGACGCGGTGCGCGGCGCACTCGTTACGTAGCCGGGCTGCGAACCGCGAAAGCGCTGCTCGATGAAACTTGCTGCGGACTCAGCGTGCGCGAGCCATTCACGTGCGCCGGTCGCAGTGTAGAGCGCCAGGAATCCTTCGCCCATCGCCAGAGTGTCTTCCAGATACGGACCTGCGGCGTCGCGCTCATCGTGGCGGAACCCGCCGCCTGGCAGCGAGCGATTTGCAACGATCCAGCGTGCGGCGCGCTGTGCGTCGTCGCGATAGACGCGATCACCCGTCACGGTGTATGCGGTGGCGAGCGCGTGAATCATCCAGCCGTTCTCACGCGCATAGCGATGCTTGTCGACGACTGGAACGCCGAGCTTCCTGCGAGCCGCATCGTCGAGCGAAAAATACTCTCCCGAGTGTTGACCCTTGACGAGATCAGCGTCCTGGCTGGTGTAGAACGAGCCTTCCGGGCTACGCAGGAACGACGCGACGTATCGATGAATGTCGCGGACTGCCTGCAGGTATCGTGCGTCGCCGAACTGCCCATACGCCAGCGCATACAAGCGCAGAGGCTCGGCCTGCATCGCCATGATCTTCTCGTAGTGCGGATGATCCCAATCGGAATCCGTCGAATACTGATAGACGCCGCCCCAGGCCGGATCGACCAGCTTGAGCGCAGCCGTCAGCGTGCGTCGGTTCATGGCTCCGGCCCGGTCATCGCCCTGGCTCGCACGCAGCAATCCGTACTCGACCGTGTCGTGATCGATGAACTTCTGGAACTGCTTCAAGCCGCCGAGGTGCGGGTCGTGCGTGTCGTAGAACGCGCGCTGCAGCGCCTGGCGCAGTTGCGGAGTCAGCAGCGGGTTGTCGGCGAACTTCGCGATCGGCTGGTCATCGCCGTAGTCGACCGGGCTCGGGTCGACGATGATCTCCTCCAGCATCGAGGTCATGACGGGCGGCGCCAGGTAGCCGCGCCGCTTCACGATCTCGTCGCCCTCGGCGTTGAACACGACTGTCGCCGGCCAGCCGTAATTCTCGTAGCGGCGCGAAATGTCCGGGCGCGAGTCCTGGTCGACGCGGACCGGGATGTAGCGCGACTGGATGAGCTCGACGACCTTCGGATCGCGATAGGTCACCTCGTCCATCACGTGACACCAGTGACACCACACTGCTTCGAGGTCGAGCAGCACGAACCGATGCTCGCGCGCAGCGCGCTCGAATACGGCGTCGGACCACGGCTGCCAGTCGATCCGGGCACCCGGCGAGTCGGCGGTGTGGCCCTGGGCGGTCCACAGGGTCAGGAACAGTAGTGGGGCGGCGAACAGCCTGCGCATTCGAGTTCTCCTCACGTCCTGCCCCCACTACGCAGAAATCGGGGATTCGGATGAGCATCCGCCCAGGCGTGACGCGAAATCCGTTAACGGCGTCTATATAGTATGTATGTGTCCGGCGCGAGCGCGACCCATGGAAATCAACGGCATCGCTCACATCCAGCTCACCGTCAACGACCTGCAGCGGGCCATGCCTTTCTACGAGGAAGTGCTCGCCTTCATGGGCATGCACGCCGTCGTCAAGAACCCCGAGTTCCTCTATATGATCGGAGGACGGACCGCGGTAGCCGTCGCCCGGTCTTCGGCGGAGAACCGCGCTGCGGTGTTCGATCAACGCCGCATCGGCTTGCATCACGTCTGCTTTCGCGCCCGCTCGCGCGAGGACGTGGACGCGCTGTATGCGTTCCTGCGCGAGCGCGATGTGAAGATCGTGCGTCCGCCCGAGGAGGGGACGTGGGCGCCGGGCTACTACTCGCTGCTCTTCGAAGATCCCGAGGGAATTCGTCTCGAAGTGAACTACGTCCCAGGCAAGGGTCACCTTGAAGATCTGCAGCGGCTCCCCCTGAGTCGCCTGCCATGAATGGACGAGCGCACACGCGCGTCGCGTGGACGCTCGGTTTTTGCATCATGCTCGCCGCTGTCACCGCGCGGGCTCAGGAGCATTCACCGGCGGAGCACTTCGGCTCCGCGCATCTTGCGACCTCGTGCAGCGCGGAGGTTCAGCCTCAGTTCGACCAAGCGGTCGCAATGCTGCACTCCTTCTTCTTTCCCGAGACGGTGCAGGCCTTCAGCGCGATTGCGGCAGCGGAGCCGACGTGCGCGATGGCGTACTGGGGTATCGCGATGAGTCAGCGACCCAATCCGCTGGTGCCGCCGTTCTCGAAAGAGCTGCTGCAAGCGGGCTGGCAGGCGATCCAGAAAGCACGCGCGGCGCATGCACCGACGGAACGCGAACGCCAGTGGATCGAGGCAGTCGCGCTCTTCTACGAAGGCTATGACACCGTCGACCAGAAGACGCGCACGGCTCGCTACGAACGCGCGATGAGCAATCTGCACGAGCGCTACGCCGACGATACCGAGATCGCAGTGTTCTACGCACTGGCGTTGAACGAAGCGGTCGACCTGACGGACAAGTCGTACTACCGCCAGCTCAAAGCCGCCGCGATCCTGGAGCCGTTGGCGCTGAAGCTGCCCGATCATCCTGGTATCGCGCACCTCATCATCCACAGCTACGACTACGCTCCGATTGCAGCGCGCGGCTTACCGGCTGCGCGTCGCTATGCGGCCCTTGCGCCGTCTGCGCCGCATGCTCTGCACATGCCGTCACACATCTTTTCCACACTCGGCATGTGGCACGAAGCGATCGACGCCGACCTTGCATCCGACGCCGCAACGCGAGCCTATGCGGCACGCTCCGCGACGGGATCCGCGAACGTCGCAGCCAATCCAGCGCGCTATCACTCGCTGGACTTCCTGATGAACGCCTACCTGCAGCTCGGGCAGGACCAGCGGGCGAAGGCGATCGTCGACGAGCGCAATTCGGTGAGGGAGCTGCCGGGCGACTATCGACTCTCCGGTCATACTGCTTTCGCGGCGATTCCGGTGCGATACGCGATCGAGCGAGGACAATGGGCGGAAGCGGCCGCCCTGATGCCGCCGCCCTCGCCGTATCCGCAGGTGCAGGCTGTTACCTTGTTCGGTCGCGCGCTCGGTGCTGCGCGTTCCGGTGATCCAGCTGCGGCACGACGCAGCGTCGCCGAGCTGGCGCCTCTGCGCGCCAAGCTCATGGCTGCGAACGAGACATACTGGGCTGCGCAGCTCGACATCTACACGCTGGCGGCCGAGGGATGGATCGCGCACGCCGAACGCAAATCACGCAAGGCAATTGCATCCATGCGCGCGGCCGCAGATCAGGAGGATCGCGAAGAGAAGAACGTCGCGATGGAGAACCGGTTGTCGCCGATGCGCGAGCTGCTCGGTGAGCTGCTGCTCGAGGCCGGCCAGCCAGCGCAGGCTCAGCGGGAGTTCGCGGCCTCGTTGCAAATTGTGCCGAATCGATTCCGTTCGCTGGCAGGCGCTGCGCGCGCAGCAGAGTTGCTCAAGCATGAAGAAGATGCACGCGCGTACCACGAGCAGCTGCTCGCGCTGACGCAAGATGCCGACACCGAGCGGCCAGCAATAGCAGCGGCACGAGCGTATCTCGCAAGGCGCGCGTCGCCACCTTGAATGCACGAGCGCTACAATCGGCGGTGGGACCAAAGCGTACAGGAGATCTCTCGATGGCCAATCTCAAGACCACGGGCATGGCGCTGGCGACGGCTGCGGCGCTGCTGTTCGGCACGGTAGCGGTGACACCGGCCCACGCCGAAGACGCGAAGGTGAAGTGCCAGGGCGCGAATTCGTGCAAAGGCAAGTCGGCGTGCGCGACTGCGACGAGCTCTTGCCAGGGCCAGAACAGCTGCAAGGGCAAGGGCTACGTGATGCTGACGAAGGCGGAGTGCGACGCCGCGAAGAAGAAGAACGAGTCGGAGAAGACGCCGAGCTGATCGGGGAGTCAGGCTGAAGCCTGACCTGCAGTGTGGTGTAGGTCGGGCTTCAGCCCGACAGCTCGACGAACTGCTGGATGTGAAAGTCGGTGTCGCCGAACGTCAGGTCGATCGCCGTGAGGCGCTTGAAGTAGTGGCTGACGATCAGCTCGTCGGTCATGCCCATGCCGCCGTGCAGCTGAATTGCCTGCTGTCCGACGAATCGCCCCGCCTGACCGATCGCGACTTTCGCGGCTGACAGCGAGCGCCGGCGCTCGCCCGCATCGGGGTCGACGCACTTGATCGCGGCCAGATAGCTCATCGACGTGGCCTGCTCGGCATTCAGGAACATGTCGGCCATCCGGTGCTGCAGCACCTGGAACTTCGCGATCGGCTGGCCGAACTGCTTGCGGTTCTTCGTGTACTCGAGCGTCGCGGCATTCAAGGCTTTCATGATGCCCACGGCCTCGGCGCAGATCGCGCTCAGCCCGAGATCGTGCGCCGCTTCGATCGCGGCGAACGCGGCACCTTCCGCGCCGACGAGCGCCGTCGCCGGCACCTTCACCTTGGTCAGCTCGATATCGGCCGCCTGCTGTTCGTCCATCGTGCGATACGCCTTGACCTTCACTCCGCTCGCGCCGGGTGCGACACGGAATATCGAGATGCCGTCGCGATCGCCGGGCTTGCCGCCGGTGCGTGCGCTGATGAGCAGCTCGTCTGCGGCGCCACCGTGCATCACCACGCTCTTGTGGCCATCGAGCACGTAACTGTCACCGCTTTTTTCGGCGCGCGTCGCGACATGATTGAGCTCGCCGCGAGTCTTCGGCTCCTGGTGTGCAACGATGACGATGCGCTCGCCGGCCGCGATCGCAGGCAGGAGCTCCGCTGCAGCCTTCGCATCGTTGATGCGGCTGAGCAGTGCTGGAGCAATCACTGCGGCGCTCAGGTACGGCGCCAGCACCAGTCCTTCGCCGAGCGCATTCATCACGAGCATCGTTTCGATCGGGCCCGCGCCGAGTCCACCGTGCTCTTCGGGCACGTTCAACGCAGTGAGGCCGAGACCGGCGAGCTGCTGCCACAGGTCGCGGCTCCAGCCCTCCGGTGTCTGCAAAATCTCGCGCCGCGCTTCGAACGAATAGTGCTCACGCACGAATCTGCGCACGGTGTCGGCGAGCAGCTGCTGTTCTTCGGTGAAATTGAAATCCATGATTGACCTATAAACCCTGGAACCTCACAGCCCCAGGATCATCTGCGAGATGATGTTGCGCTGGATCTCGTTCGAGCCGCCGTAGATCGAGACCTTGCGATAATTGCAGTACGTGGCTGCGAGCGGCGCCGCGTACGCCGGGCCGGCGATGCTGCGCAGGTCGCCTTCTTCGCGTGAGCCGCGCTCGAAGGGCAGGGCATAGGGGCCGACGGCATACATCATCAGCTCACTCAATGCTTGCTGCACTTCCGTGCCTTTGATCTTCAGGATCGACGCTTCCGGACCGGGTGCGCGCTTCTGCGCTTCCGCCGACAGCACGCGCAGCTGCGTCATTTCCAGTGCCAGCAGATCGATCTCGACCTGAGCGATGCGCGCTGCGAACAGCGGGTCCTCGATCAGCGGCCGGCCGTTCTTGATTTCCTGCCGCGCGATGTCCTTCAGTCGGTGCAGCTCGCGCTTCGACGCGCCGACGCCCGCGATGTTGGTGCGCTCGTGGCCGAGCAGGAACTTCGCATAGGTCCAGCCCTTGTTCTCTTCGCCGATGCGGTTCTCGACCGGCACCTTCACGTTCTCCAGCCAGACCTCGTTGACCTCGTGCGCACCTTCCATGGTGATGATCGGCCGCACGGTGATGCCCGGCGACTTCATGTCGATCAACAGGAAAGAGATGCCCTGCTGCTGCTTCGGCGCGTTCGGATCGGTACGCACCAGGCAGAAGATCCAGTCTGCGTACTGGCCGAGCGTATTCCAGGTCTTCTGGCCGTTGACGATGTAGTGATCGCCCTGGCGTTCGGCGCGCGTCTTGAGCGAAGCGAGGTCCGAGCCCGCGCCCGGCTCCGAGTAACCCTGGCACCACCAGTCCTCGCCGTTGACGATGCGCGGCAGCCAGCGTTGCTGCTGCGTCTGATTGCCAAACGCCATGATCACAGGTCCGACCATCTTCAGACCGAACGGAATCGTGCGCGGCGCGCCGGCCGCGGCGGACTCCTCGTCGAAGATATGCAGCTGCACCGGATTCCAGCCGGTGCCGCCGAATTGCTTCGGCCACGTCGGCGCGCCCCAGCCGCGCTTGAACAGCAGCTTCTGCCAGCGCGTGTAGTCCTCCGCGCGGATCGACAAGCCGCTCTTGATCCGCTGCGCGATGTCGGCAGGCAGTTGCTCGCGCAGAAACGCGCGCACTTCGTCGCGGAATGCCAGCTCTTCCGAAGTGAAGTTCAGATCCATGGGAAATCCAGCCTTTTCAGTTCGAGTGGAGTCAGACGCCCGCGATGCAGAATCTTCTCTCTCACAGTGGACCGGGATAATAGGGGCGCCGCCCGGTGGCGGCAACCTCGCTCAACCCCTCGGCGAGTTAGGTTAAGTCCCTGAACCGTAGTCGGTTGGCGCAAACGGGTTATATCGACGATTCGTTGCATACAAGACTTGGTTGCGCCCTGCGAGATGTGTTAGCTTCGTCGGCAGAATAAGCGCCCGCATTGTGGAATCTCACTTCGGCGCTGAAATTCCATCGCTGGCGCAAGGGGGAGCCGCGGAGTCATGTCCCGCAAGTATTTCGAGTTCTGGCCCAAGGCACTGCCGCACGATCTTACCGTGCCGGCGACCAACCTGTTCTACAACGCGACGGTTGCAGCGACGCGTTACCCGGACAAGCCGTTCGTGGTGTTCTTCGAAGGCACGCTGACCTTCGCGCAGTTCCGACAGCAGTGCGAGCAGCTCGCTGGCTACCTGCAGCACGACTGCGGTGTGCAACAGGGCGATCGCGTACTGCTCGTGATGCAGAACAGCCCGCAGTTCATCGTTGCGTACTACGCAATCCTGCGCGCCAACGCGATCGTCGTGCCGGTCAACCCAATGAGCGTGACCGCCGAGCTCGAGCACTACGTGCAGGATAGCGGCGCGAAGGTCGCGCTCGTCGCACAGGAGGTCTATCCACAGCTCAAGCCGCTGCTCGGCTCGAAGCTCGATCGTGCGATCGTCGCCGCGTACAGCGACTACATCAAACCAGCGACGCAGCTGCGCATGCCTGAGGTCGTGGCCGCGCCGCGGCAGTCGATCGCGGATTCCGGCGTGACGCTGTGGAGCGCCGCGCTCGCCGCGGAGCGCAAGCCGGGTGAGTTGCGCATGGGCCCGGATGATCTGTGCGTCATTCCGTACAGCTCCGGCACCACCGGTCGGCCGAAGGGCTGCATGCTCACACATCGCAATGTGATGCATACGCTGGTTGTGAACACTGTCTGGTTCGACGGTATCCAGGACAGCAGCCAGCTCGTCGTGTTGCCGTTCTTCCACGTCACCAGCATGCAAGGCGGCATGAACGCGCCTATCTACCAGGGCAGCACGATCGTACTGATGTGCCGCTGGGATCGCGACGTGGCGGCGGAGCTCATCCAGAAGTACCGGCTGATCTCCTGGACTGCGATCTCGACGATGGTGATCGACTTCCTCGCGAACCCGCGCCTCGCCGAGTACGACCTCTCTTCACTGCAGCGCATGTCGGGCGGCGGTGCGGCGATGCCCGCTGCAGTCGGCGAGCGACTGCAGCAGTTGATCGGCTCGCCGTACGTCGAAGGCTACGGCCTGACGGAGACCATCGCGCCGACGCACATCAATCCACCGGACCGTCCGAAGCGGCAGTGCCTCGGCATCCCGGTCTGCAACACCGACTCGCGCGTGATCGATCCCGACACTCTCAAGGAGCTGCCGGAAGGGCAGATCGGCGAGATCGTGTCGCACGGTCCGCAGATCTTCCGCGGCTACTGGCGCAACGACGAGGCGACGCGCGCGGCGTTCATCGAGCTCGACGGCAAGCGCTTCTTCCGCACCGGCGACCTCGGCTACGTCGATGAGGACGGCTATTTCTTCCTGGTCGACCGCCTCAAGCGAATGATCAACGCGTCCGGCTACAAGGTGTGGCCGGCGGAAGTGGAAGCGCAGATGTACCAGCATCCGGCGATCCAGGAAGCCTGCGTGATCGCGGCCCGGGACGTGCATCGCGGCGAGACGGTCAAGGCCGTCGTCGTGCTGCGGCCGGGGCACAAGGGCAAGGTCAGCGAGAGCGACATCATCGAATGGACGCGCCAGAACATGGCCGTCTACAAGCACCCGCGCGTGATCGAGTTCGTCGACGCGCTGCCGAAGTCGGCAACTGGCAAAGTCCAGTGGCGGGCGCTGCAGGAAGCGGAGAGCTCGCGCGCGAGCGCCGCACGCACCGGTTGAGCAACGAAGGGCCAGATTCATCAGCGATTGAACAAAGGGCGGATACCGTTATGGCGACGAGACCCTCAGATACGACCCGGATGATCGAAAGCGCCAGCGCCGGCGCCAACGTTATGGCGCGGCCGCGCGTCGGCAAGCAGGACCGGCATTTCGTCACGGCCTTGTCGCGCGGGCTCGATGTGCTGTCCTGCTTCCGCAGCGGCAGCCGGCTGCTCGGCAACCAGGACATCTCCGAGCGCTGTCGCTTGCCGAAGTCGACGGTCTCGCGGCTCACGTACACGCTGACCAAGCTGGGCTACCTGCACTACGTGAAAGAGTCGGGCAAGTATCGGCTCGGCACTGCGACGCTCGCGCTCGGCAGCGCCGTGCTCGGTCGTTTCGAAGTGCGTGACCTGGCGCGTCCACTGATGCAGGAACTCGCGGATGCGACCGGCACCTCCGTCGCGCTCGGCGCGCGTCAACGGCTGAGCATGGTGTGCATCGAAGTCTGCAAAGGCAACGCCGTACTGTCGCTCAACATGGAAGTCGGCATGCGACTGCAACTCGGGACGGCGGCCATCGGTCGCGCATACCTCGCGGTCTGCGGCGACACCGAGCGCACTGATCTGCTCGACCAGTTGAAGGAGCTCGATCACGTCGCGTGGCCTGCGTTGAAGCAGGGCATCGACAAGTCGCTCGCGATGTACCAGGAGCTCGGCGTGTGCGCCTCGTTCGGCGAATGGCAGCCTGACGTCAACGGCATCGCGGTCGGCTTCCGACCCGGCAACGGTCTGCCGCCGATGGCGATCAATTGCGGCGCACCCGCGTTCAAGGTCTCCTCGAGCTTCCTGCTGAACGATGTGCGGCCGCGCCTCATCGAGCTCGTGCACAAAATAGAAGAAGGATTGGGGCAACGCGCGCCGGAAATGGCGCGCTGAGCACACCGCCTCCGAGACTTTCCTACAAACGAAGCGCGCATCGGGATCGATGCGCGCTTTTTCTTTGCGCGCCTGACGTCGGCAGAGAGCAACAGGTTTTCAACGTTGACTCATCAGGCCAACATGCGTCCCGCGAACGCGCTGTTGCCCGAGGAACTTTTACGCCGCGGGGCAGTTAGTCAGCTGTTGTTTTCAGCCACGTCGACGAGTTCATGCGCGAATCAATGCATGTGAAGGGTATTCGCGCACCAGCGTACGCAAGCAGCGTGGCCCGTCCCGTGTATCGCCGCATCGAACGCATTCAGCGAGGAACGGCCGAACCCCCGTCGGTCGCTCTGCTGCGGCACATCCTGAATCCGACAGTCATCGTCGCGACGTTGTTGCTGACGGTGCTGGCGTACGGCTTGCCGCTGTCGCAGCACTATCTGGCGCTCGCGGCCCTGGCGTTCCTGATTTCCTCGCAGGTCGTGAGCGACCCGGTGCTCGACAGCTCGGGCAATCGCGGCATCGCGATGCTGCTCAACCACCGCATCTTCAGCGAGTGGCTGCTCGTGTCGGCGGCGCTACTGCTGCTCGCGTTCGCGCTGAAGGTGACCGAGTTGTTCTCGCGTAGGGTAATCCTTACGTGGTTCGCGATTACTCCGTTTGTTGTCGTGGCGGCACAGGTCGGCTTCCGTCGCTACGCTGCATTCTCGGCGATGCGGGGAAAGATCCTACAGAGTCACGTCATCGTCGGAGCGAACGACGTCGGCTCGCGTCTCGCGCGCCGCCTGCGCGCCAATCCGCATCTGGGTACGTTCCGCGGGTTCTTCGATGACCGCCACAGCGAGCGGCTGCCGGGGCTGCCCGAAGAGCAATTGCTGGGCGGCACGACCGACATCGCCGACTACGTGCGGCTCAACAGCGTGAGCAGTATTTACATCTGTCTGCCGATGCGGCCGGACGAGCGCGTCACGCGCCTGCTCGAAGAGCTGAAGGACACGACCGCGTCCGTATACTTCGTGCCGGACCTGTACGCGTTCGACACGATGCAGGCACAGGTTTGCGACCTGGACGGCATTCCGCTGTTCGCAGTTCGCGAGACGCCGTTCTCCGGCATGAACGGCGTGCTCAAGCGCGGCAGCGATATCGTCTTCGCGACGGGCATCCTGACGGTGATCTGGCCGGTGCTGCTGGCACTCGCCATCGGCGTGCGCTTGAGCTCGCCCGGGCCGATCCTGTTCCGTCAACGTCGCTACGGGCTGTATGGCGAGTCCATCAATGTCTACAAATTCCGCACCATGCGCGTCTGCGAGGACGGCCGGACGATCACGCAGGCACAGCGCAACGATCCGCGCGTGACGCGCTTCGGCGGCTTCCTGCGCCGTACATCGCTCGACGAGCTGCCGCAGTTGTTCAACGTGCTGAGGGGCACGATGAGCCTGGTCGGTCCGCGCCCGCATGCGGTCAGCCACAACGAGGAATACCGCAAGGTCATCGCCGGCTACATGCTGCGGCACAAAGTCCGACCGGGCATCACCGGTTGGGCGCAGGTGAACGGCTATCGCGGCGAGACCGAGACGGTCGAGAAGATGCAGAAGCGCGTCGAGTACGACCTCGATTACCTGCGCAACTGGTCGCTGCGCCTGGATCTGAACATTCTCGCCAGAACTGCGTTATTGGTCTGGCGCGACCGGAATGCTTACTGACCGGCGCGCCGCACGGAGACCTTCATGCGCAAAACCCAGCTGCATACGTGGATCACCATGCTCTTCTGCGTGCTTGCAGTAGCCGCCGAGGCGTTGAAGAGCGGCGCGATCCACCTGCCGTTCTGAGGCAAAGGCGGGAGCCGATGCAGAGCTCGCCCGCGCCCGCCGCGGCCCTGTTCCGATTCTTCGACGACCAGTCCCTCACTTATTGCGTGCTCGGAGCCGCGACGGCTGAGCGGCTCCAGCTGGTCGTTGCGCAGGATGCACTGGACCGCATGCCGTGGCTGCTGCGCGCTTTCGCGTCCCGCAACGAGCTCGAAGTAATCGATCATCGGCAGGCGCACGAGGGCGTTCATGTCTATCGGCTGGGCAGTGTCAGTCACGAGGAGCATCCGCGCTTCGCGACCGTCGAGGTACGCGCCGATTACACACGCTGTGGACACGTCGTCTTCACTGCCGATGAGTTGCTCAGCGATCGTGTACGAGCTACGCGTCGCATCGCGCCGGCCCGGGAGTTCCTGTGTCGCCTGCTGCGCTGCGTGGATGCCGGCGCAATCACCAAGCACGATGGCGAGCAGCTGAGCGCGCTGTGGCGGCTCGATTCGCAGGGCACTACGAAGCAAATCGAGCGATTCTGGCGCGCCGATCGCGAGGCCGGGGTGATCGCACGTGCGGCGGCGTCGGGCGACTGGCAGGCCGCGCAGGACTGCGTGCGGCCGCTGCAGAGCGCGCTGCATTTCCGCAATATCGTTCCGCCCGTGGCGTGGCTTCGTGAAGAGCGCACCCGGCTGCGCAACTGGTTTCGTCCAGGCGGCCTGCTGATCGCATGCCTCGGCCCGCCAGGCAGCGGCAAGGGCGCCGTGATCGAGGCACTGAGCCAGCGACCGCTCGAAGTGTTCGAGCACGCGCACACGATGGAGCTGCGCCCCGGCGTGATGCGCGCAGGCACGGTCAAGGCAACCCGTTCGACGCGCCAGCGCGAGCCGCGCGGTCGCTTCACGACGATCGTCAAGCTGATGATGTTCGTCGCGGACTACTGGCTCGGTTACTGGCTGTGGATCCGCCCGAAGCTGGTGCGCTCGACGCTGGTCGTCTCCAATCGCTACTTCGACGACGTGCTGGTCGATCCGCGCCGCTATCGCATCGACCACGCGCTGGCCTTCGCGAAGCTGTTGCTGCGCTGGGTGCCGCGCCCCGAGCTGTGGCTGGTGTTCGACATTCCATCGCAGGTGCTGCAGGAACGACAGGGCGAGCGCGGTGAGCTGGGCGAGGAGGAGGCGACGCGCCAGCGCGGCGAATATCGGCGCCTGCTCGGCGGCCACGAGGGGGTCGTCGTGCTCGATGCGGATCAGCCGCTCGATCAGCTCGTGGCGCAGGCCGAATGCGCCATCGCGTCGCAGCTGGCACGCCGCACGGCCCAGCGCCTCGGTCTGCCGGAAGACCGCAGCCGCAACCCAACCCAGACGAAGATCCTGCTGTTCTTCAGCCGGCGCTCGATTCCGCTGATCAGCCGGTTCGTGCGAGTGCTGTTCAACAGCGACATCCAGAGCCGCCTGCCGCCCGACGTCCTGCTGCCGCATCCCTACGGCATCATCGTGCACCCGCAGGCAGTCATCGGCCGGCGTGTGACGCTGATGCAGCAGGTCACCATTGGCGGCCGCGATCATCTCGAGAACATCGCGCCGCTCATCGGCGACGACGTTTACATCGGAGCTGGCGCGCGCGTGTTGGGCGACGTGCGCATCGGCCAAGGCGTCGTGATCGGCGCCAACGCCGTCGTGACGCGCGACATCCCGCCCGGCGTCACGGTGGTCGGCGTCAACCGCATCGTTCCGACGCCGCGTCCTGCCCGTGCTGACGATTCGACCGACGACGTCTCAGTCGCTCAGTTCCCTGGCGTGCACCACGGCCCGCGAGCAGGCAGCAGCACGTAGCCCCGCACCCGGCCAGCCGTCCGGCTGGAGGAAATGAGGATCGTCCCCATTTCGGCTACACTAGCCGGCCTTTGAGCGGGCTGGCAGCGGCCTTCTTCTCTAGATAAGACAGGAACTTGCGAGCGCAATGAGCGACTCTTTACGAGCCTTGCTCGACTCCACGCCGCTATCGGGCGGCAATGCCCCGTACGTCGAATCTCTCTACGAGCAGTTTCTTGCGGACCCGACTTCGGTCGAGCCGGCCTGGCGCGAGTATTTCAAGAGCTTCGGCGGCGGCAATGAGGCGGCGCACGGGCCGATTCGCGAGGCCCTCGCACAACGCGCGGCGCGGCCGGCGATCGCAGCTCCGGCAGCCGCTGCGGCCGCCTCGATCACAGGGGATGTCTCCGCCAAACAGGCGTCGGTCGCGCGACTCGTGCAGGTGTATGCGAACCGCGGTCATCTGCTCGCCGACATCGATCCGCTCGGCCTGATGAAGCGCCCGGTGCCCGAGGTGCTCGAGCTCGGGCACTTCGGTCTGAGCGAAGCGGATCTCGACACCGAGTTCTATACCGGCAGCCGCACCGAGGCGATCGCGAAGCGCATGAAGCTGCGCGACATCGTGGCGCAGCTGCGCCACATCTACTGCGGCACGATCGGCGCCGAGTTCGCGCACGTGTCGGATTCAAAGGAGCGGTTGTGGCTGCAGAACCGCTTCCAGGAAGGTCGCGTCCAGCATCGCTTCTCGGCCGACGAGCGCCGCACGTTGCTGCGCCACCTGACGGCGGCCGAAGGTCTCGAGCGCTATCTCGCCACGAAGTATCCGGCGCAGAAGCGCTTCTCGCTCGAAGGCGGCGATGCGCTCATCGCGCTGCTCGACGATCTGATCCAGCAGGGCGGCCAGCGCGGCATCGAGGAGTTCGTGATCGGCATGGCGCATCGCGGCCGCCTCAACGTGCTGGTCAACGTCGTCGGCAAGTCGCCGCAGCAGCTGTTCTCGGAGTTCGAGGGCAAGTACGACGCGAACCACATGCGCGGCTCGGGCGACGTGAAGTATCACAAGGGCTTCTCGACCGACATCCGCACGCCCGCCGGCAACGTGCACGTCGCGCTGGCGTTCAATCCTTCGCACCTCGAAGTCGTCAACCCGGTCGTCGAAGGCTCGGTGCGCGCGCGCCAGCAGCGCTGCAACGATGCGAAGGGCGACAAGGTCGCACCAGTGCTGATCCATGGCGACGCGGCGTTTGCCGGCCAGGGCGTCGTGATGGAGACGCTGCAGATGTCGCAGGCGCGCGGCTTCTATACCGGCGGCACGGTGCACGTGATCATCAACAACCAGGTCGGCTTCACGATCTCCGATCCGCGCGACGCGCGCTCGACGCTCTACTGCAGCGACGTCGCAAAGATGATCGAAGCGCCGATCTTCCACGTAAACGGCGATGACGTCGAAGCGGTCGTGTTCGTGACGCGCCTGGCGCTCGACTACCGCATGACATTCCACAAGGACGCGGTCATCGACCTGGTGTGCTATCGCCGGCTTGGCCACAACGAGGCCGACGAGCCGGCGGCGACGCAGCCGCTCATGTATCAGAAGATCCGCAGCCAGGAGACGCCGCGCCAGATCTACGCCAGCCGCCTGACGAATGAAGGCGTGCTGACGATGGCGGATGCCGACGCGATGGTGGAGCAGTATCGCCGCGAGCTCGACGAGGGCAAATCGCAGGCGAAGCACGCGCTCGGCCTGATCGGCAACAAGCACACCGTCGACTGGAGCAAGTACCAGAACACGAACTGGAACGAGCCCGTGCCGACCGGCGTGCGCGTCGAGCAGCTGCGCGAGCTCGCGACCAAGCTGACGACGCTGCCCGCGAACCTCACGCTGCATCGGCAGGTCGCGCGCATCGTGCAGGATCGCGAAAAAATGGCGGCCGGACAGCTGCCGCTCGACTGGGGCTTCGCCGAGACGCTGGCCTACGCCACGCTGCTGACCGAGGGATTCGAGGTGCGCCTGGTGGGCCAGGACAGCGGTCGCGGCACCTTCTTCCATCGTCACGCCGTCTGGCACTGCCAGACCTCCGGCCAACCGTACGTGCCGCTGAAGAACCTGTCGCCGAGCCAGCCACGCTTCACCGTGATCGACTCGCTCCTGTCCGAGGAAGCGGTCGTCGGCTTCGAATACGGCTTCTCCACCACCGAACCGAATTGCCTGACGCTGTGGGAAGCGCAGTTCGGCGACTTCGTGAACGGCGCGCAGGTCATCATCGATCAGTTCATCAGCTCGGGCGAAGCGAAATGGGGCCGCCTGTGCGGCCTGACGATGCTGCTGCCGCACGGTTACGAAGGGCAGGGGCCCGAGCATTCCTCGGCACGGCTCGAGCGCTTCCTGCAGCTGTGCGCCGAGCACAACATGCAGGTGTGCGTGCCTTCCACGCCGGCGCAGATGTTCCACATGCTGCGGCGGCAGATGCGCCAGGACTTCCGCAAGCCGCTCATCGTCATGACGCCGAAGAGCCTGCTGCGCCACAAGCTGTCGGTTTCGCCGCTCGAAGACCTGACGCGCGGCAGTTTCCGTCGCCTCATCGACGAGGTCGACGACGTGCAACCGGCCAAGGTGACGCGCGTCGTCTTCTGCTCGGGCAAGGTGTACTTCGATCTGCTGGAGTCGCGCCGCACCGACGGGCTGCATAACGTCGCAATCGTGCGCGTGGAGCAGCTGTATCCGTTCCCCGGCGAGGAATATGCGGCTGCGATCCGCAAGTATTCGCAGGCGCGTGAGATCGTCTGGTGCCAGGAAGAGCCGCAGAACCAGGGCGCGTGGTACCAGATCCGCCACCGCCTCAACGAGCCGCTGACGCGCGAGCATCGCCTGCTTTATGCCGGGCGCGCGCCGGCTGCGGCACCGGCAACCGGTATCGCCCAGATGCACATGGATCAACAGAAACAACTCGTCGATGCAGCGCTGCGCTCCACGAGCGCCGAAGAAACGTTGCAACAGACCAGCCGGCTGCGCGCGGCCGGTGAGAAGTAGGAAGAAGAATGAGTATCGAAGTCAAAGTTCCGCAGCTGCCCGAGTCCGTTACCGATGCGACGCTGGTCGCCTGGCACAAGAAGGCCGGCGAGGCAGTCAGTCGCGATGAGAATCTCGTCGACCTCGAGACCGACAAGGTCGTGCTCGAAGTGCCGGCGCCGTCGGCTGGCGTGATCAAGGAGCTCAAGGTCGAGAACGGTGCGACGGTTACGAGCGGCCAGGTACTCGCGATTCTCGAGGAAGGTGCCAGCACAGCTGCGGCGAAGCCTGCAGCCGCAGCGTCCGAGCCGAAGGCAGCGGCAGAGCAGAAGACCGCCGCGGCAGCAAAGCTCGCGCCAGCCGCCAAGCGCATGGTCGAAGAGCACAAGCTCGACGCCGGTCAGATCTCCGGCAGCGGTCGCGACGGTCGAATCAGCAAAGGCGATGTCATCCAGCACATGGCCGGTAAAGAACCTGCGCCGGCGAAGGCCGCGAAGCCGACACCTGCCGTGAAGCTTCCCGCGCCGACCGGCGCGCGGACCGAGCAGCGCGTGCCGATGACGCGGCTGCGTGCACGCATCGCCGAACGCCTGGTGCAGGCTCAATCGACCGCGGCGATGCTGACGACGTTCAACGAAGTCGATCTGACGGCGATCAACGAGATTCGTGCCCGCTACAAGGAGAAGTTCGAGAAGACGCACGGCGTGAAGCTCGGCTTCATGTCGTTCTTCGTCAAGGCATCGATCGAGGCCCTGCGGCGCTTCCCGGCCGTCAATGCTTCGCTCGACGGCAACGACATCGTCTATCACGAGTTCTACGACATCGGCGTCGCGGTCTCGACCGACCGCGGCCTGATGGTGCCGGTGCTGCGCAACGCGGAGATGATGAGCTTCGCGGAGATCGAGGTCGCGGTCGGTGCGTACGCGCAGAAGGCGCGCGACGGCTCCATCACGCTCGAAGAGCTGACCGGCGGCACGTTCACACTCACCAACGGCGGTGTGTTCGGCTCCCTGATGTCGACGCCCATCCTCAACCCGCCGCAGGTCGCGATCCTCGGCATGCACAAGATCCAGGAGCGGCCGATGGTCGTCGACGGCCAGGTCAAGGTGCGGCCGATGATGTACCTCGCGCTGACCTACGATCACCGCATCGTCGACGGCCGCGAGTCGGTGCAGTTCCTGGTCGCGATCAAGGACGCGCTGGAAGATCCGGCGCGGCTGTTGCTGCAACTTTAGGTTGGGCTCCCGTAGGTCGGGGCTTCCGCCCCGACACCACCATGAGTCGGGCTAAAGCCCGCCCTACAGGTTCCACGAATCAACAAGGTTCTCTAATGACATCCCAGTACGACGTCATCGTCATCGGCGGCGGTCCCGCCGGCTATCCCTGCGCGATTCGCGCCGGCCAGAACAAGCTCAAGGTCGCCTGCATCGACGAGTGGCAGAACAAGGACGGCTCCTACGCGTTCGGCGGCACCTGCCTCAACGCGGGCTGCATTCCCTCGAAGGCGATGCTCGAATCCTCCGAGCTGTTCCATCGGGCGCAGCACGAGCTCGGGGTGCACGGTGTGAAAGTCGGCAACGTCGAGCTCGACCTCGCGGCCATGCAGAAGCGCCGCGCGCAGATCGTCAAGCAATCGACGCTCGGCATCGCGGGCCTGTTCAAGGGCGCGGGCGTGACCGGCCTGCAAGGGCACGGCAAGCTGCTGAGTGGCAACCGCGTCGAATTCACGGGCAAGGACGGCAAGAAAGAAGAGCTGACGGCGAAGCACGTGGTGCTCGCAGCCGGCTCCGCGCCGATCGAGCTCAAGAGCCTGTCGTTCGACGGCAAGCAGATCGTGGACTCGTGGGGTGCGCTTGAATTCGACGCCGTGCCGAAGCGTCTCGGCGTGATCGGTGCCGGCATCATCGGCCTGGAGCTCGGCAGCGTGTGGCGCCGCCTCGGCGCCGAAGTGGTCGTACTCGAAGCGCTCGAAGCGTTCCTGCCGGCCGCGGACGGCGCCGTCTCCAAGGAAGCGCTCAAGCACTTCAAGAAGCTCGGTCTCGACGTCCGGCTCGGCGCGAAAGTCACCGGCGCGGACAAGGCCGCGGGCGGCGTGAAGCTCAAGTACACCGACGCCAAGGGCGAGCAGAGCATCGAGGTCGACCAGGTCGTCGTCGCGATCGGACGCCGTCCGTACTCCAAGGACCTGCTCGGCGAAGGCACGGGCGTCCAGGTCGACGAGCGCGGCTTCGTCATCGTCGATCACGAGTGCCGGACCGGTGCAGCGAACGTCTGGGCCGTCGGCGACCTGGTGCGCGGACCGATGCTGGCGCACAAGGGCAAAGAGGAAGGCGTGATGGTCGCCGACCTGATCGCCGGCAAGATCGCCGAAGTGAACTACAAGGCGATTCCGTCGGTGATCTACACCGCGCCGGAGATCGCCTGGGTCGGGCTCACCGAAGAAGAGGTCAAAAAGAGCGGGCGGCCGTACAAGACCGGCTCGTTCCCGTTCCTGGCGAGCGGCCGCGCCCGCGCCATGGAAGCGACCGCCGGCTTCTGCAAGGTCGTCTCGGCGAGCGACGACGACGAGATTCTCGGCGTGCACATCATCGGGCCGATGGCCGGCGAGCTGATCGCCGAAGCGGTGCTGGCGATGGAGTACTCGGCGAGCACCGAGGACCTGCAGCGGACGATGCATGCGCATCCGACACTATCGGAGGCGTTGCACGAGGCTGCGCTGAACGTGGACAAGATCGCGATCGATTTTCCCAATAAATAGAACAAAAGTGACGACGGTCACGTAAGTCACGCCGGTCACGAGAGTGACTTGCTCTGCGTGACCCTCGTGACTTTCGCCACTCTCTGTGTGACGCTTCGCGGCGCTGTCACGCGGAGGTCTCAATGCTCAAAATTTACGGTCATCCCGGCTCGCGCGCCGCACGCCCCCTCTGGGTCTGTCGCGAGCTCGGCCTGCAATTCGAGCACGTTCCGACACACTTTGCGGACGGCGGCACGAAGTCGGCAGAGTTCCTGGCGATCAATCCCGCCGGCCGCATCCCGGCCATCGACGACGACGGCTTCCGGCTCGCCGAGTCGATGGCGATCAACATCTACCTCGCGAAAAAGCATGGCGGCGCGCTCGCACCGCAGAGCCTGGAAGACGAGGCGCGCATGCTGCAGTGGTCGTTCTGGGCGATGACCGAGGTCGAGAAGCCCTTGTTGGCGATCTTCATGCAGCGCGCGGAGCTGCCGCCGGGGAGCGAGATCGAGAAGTACTTCCGTGAGCGCAGCCCGAAGGATCCCGCCGTCGAGCAAGCCGCGCTCAAGGCGCTGGAGCATCCGCTAGCGGTGCTGAACGCTCACCTGGCGGATCGCGAATACCTGCTCGGCGCCGGCTTCACGCTCGCGGACCTGAACGTCGCCTCGGTGCTGTCGATGGGCCTCGCGGCGAAAGTCGACTTCAGCGCGTACCCGAATGTTCAGCAGTGGCTGGGCCGCTGTGTCTCGCGTCCCGCGGCCCGGCCGCCGAAGAAATCATGAGCGGCGCGCAACCCAGCGGACCGGCCGGCGGTCAGGCCGGCAGCAACCCGGATGCACTCCTGTCGCGGGAGCTCGGCGTCCGCCAGTTCGCCGCCAACATCTTCAACTACACGGTCGGCAGCGGCATCTTCTCGCTTCCCGCGTTCGCCGTGCTGGGCCTGGGCGGCGCCGCGCCGCTCGCCTACGTCGCGTGTGCGATCGTGATCGCGCTGGTCGTGTTGTGTTTCGCGGAGTCCGGCAGCCGCGTTTCATCGACGGGCGGCGCGTATGCATACGTCGAAACGGCGCTCGGCCCGATGGCTGGGTTTGTGGCTGGTTGCCTCGTGTTCACGACGGGCTGGTTCGCGGCGGCAGCAGCTATCACTGCGGTCGTTCGCTCACTCCTCGCGCTGACGAGCGGTGCACCGGGCTGGGTCACGCAAGTGTTGATGGTAGCCGTCGTGGTGATTCTGGTGTCGCTCAACATGCGCGGAGTGCGCAGCGGCGCGCGCTTGCTCCAGACGATCACCGTCGTGAAGCTGGTGCCGTTGCTGGTATTCGTCGGCATCGGCGTGTTTTTCATCGACACCAGCAATCTCGCTTGGGCGAGCGTGCCAACCGCCGGCACAGTGCTAAACACCGCCGGCATCATGATCTACGCATTCTCAGGCATCGAAGGTGCAACTGTACCGAGCGGCGAAGTGAAGAATCCCGCGCGCACCGTGCCGCGGGCGATCTTGCTGGCGCTCGGCGCCGCGACCGTCATGTATCTCGCGATTCAGTACGTGGCGCTCGGCATCATGGGACCTGCGCTGGCAAATACCGGTAACACCCCGCTCGCCGAAGCTGCGGGAGTGGCGCTCGGTCCCGTTGCGCGCACGATCATGATTGTCGCTGCGGTGGTCTCGATGTTCGGCTACCTGAGTGCCAACGTGCTGTCCGAGCCGCGTGGATTGTTCGCCATGAGTCGCGACGGCTTCCTGCCGCGAGTGCTGACGTCGGTTCATCCGCATTTCCGCACTCCGAACCGCGCGATCGCCATCTATGGCGTGATGGTTGTCACGGTTGCACTCGTCGGCAGCCTGATGACAGAAATCGACGGTTTCAAGTGGCTCACCGTGTTCGCGAACCTGGCTGCGCTGGCGCTGTACTTCCTGTGCGCCATCGCGACTCTCGTGCTGCGCAAGCGCGACGTGCGCATGGATGGCCAGCCGTTCGTGATTCCTGGCGGACCGGTGGTGCCGATCGCTGCATGCGGCGCGATCGTGTGGCTGTTCTACGAGACGGTTACCGGCAAGGACGGTGGCGATCAGCTCAAGGGCATGATCATCGCGCTCGCGGTGATCTTCGCGCTGTACGGTTTGCGCGCGCTGCGCTTCAAGTTCTGGCCGCCCTCGACCGTCCCGGCCAAATAGGATCGACCAGCATGCTGCAGCAGCATCCGCTGCTTCTGGCGGAGTGGCTCGCGGCTCGCAATCTCCGCGCGCGAGCGCGGGCGCACGCGCTCAAGATCATCGCCGGGGGCGGCGCCGCTCTCGGCGCTGCCGCATTCGTGCTGGTGACACTGCGGCAGCAGTTTCCCGCCATGTTCGAGTGGCTGCTAGCGTATCGCGTGCTGATGCTGGTCGCTGTTGCTGCCTATGCGCTCTTCGCAGTCGGACGCCAGCGACGCAGCGCCGAAGTGCGCTACACGCAATTCTGGCTCGCGGCTGCGCCAGTCCGGCAATACAGCCGCAGTCTTGCGATTCTCGTGGTCAGCCTGTTGCCTCTCGCGGCGCAGCTGCTTGCTGCCAGCGTGCTGCTCGCGGCGATGGGCATCGTGGCCGGCGTCGCTGCTGCAACCGTCGCCGCATCGCTGCTCTGGATCGCCGGAGGCGCAGCTATTGGCGCGACGATTGGATGGTGGTCAGCGCGGCGGTCGCATGCCGACGCGCTGGAGGGTTCGCGTTACGTGCGCCAGGTCAAGGCGCGCACAGACACCGTGCCTTCGGCCGCAGCACTCTCCGGTTGGCCGCTGGCCCAGGTTCGCGCGTGGGGCAGGCCGGACAATCTGCGGATCCTGCTAATGGTCGGAATGCTCGCCGTCCAGGCCGGCTCTTCCGCGCTCGTCGGCCTGAGCGTCGTCGCGATGTGGTTGCTCGGCGGCTATCTGGCGGGCCTGCTGACCGCGGTGCTGCAGACCGCGAGCATGGCGTCGCACTGGCTGCGGTCGACGCCGCTGCCGTTTGCGCACTTCGCCTGGGCGGTCTGCCGGCGCGCACTGCTGTACCAGATTGTGGGCACTATGCTCGCGATCGCGCTGATGGTGATTCTCGGCTCGCCGGTGTTGAGCGCGCTGTACGTCGGCGGCTTGTGGCTGTCGATAGTGGTGCTCGCATGCAGCATCGGTGTGGCTGACAGCTACCGCGCGCGGCGACCGTTCCTCAAGCTGGCAGTGTCGTTTGCAGCCCTGGCGATTGTCGAGGCGCGCGAGCACGGCTGGTCGATCCCGATCGCGGCGGTACTGGCCGCCTGGCAGCTGCGGGCTGGAGCAAAGACATGACTTCCATCGTGCTGGACGTTCGCGACGTGCATGCGCGCTACGGCAAGAGCGAGGTGTTGCGCGGAGTCACGCTGCAGATCCGCACGGGCCAGTGGTTCTGCCTGCTCGGACCGAACGGTGTTGGCAAGAGCACGCTGCTTCACTGTGTCGCTGCTCGGCTCGCGCCGACAGCCGGCGATATCGCGGTGTGCGGTCATTCGGTGCGCACGCAGACGATCGAGGCGAAGCGCAAGCTCGGATTCGGCTGCGCGCCGGAGCAGTTGCCGGGTCTCCTCACCGGCAGGCAGTGCCTCGAGGTTTACGCCAACGCTAAGGGGCTCGAGCGCATCGATCCGGACGTCGTCGAGCTTGGCACAGCGTTGCGGTTCGACGCCTACCTCGACCGGTTCGTCGACACGTATTCGCTCGGCACGCGGCAGAAGCTCTGTGTCCTGCTGGCACTGCTCGGCGAGCCTGCCCTCATTGTGCTCGACGAGGCCTTCAACGGACTCGATCCCGGCAGCGCCCTGGTCGTGAAGCGTCACTTGCAGCAGCGCCTCGCTGCGAATCGCTGCGGCGTCTTGCTCGCCACGCATTCGCTCGACATCGTCGAGCACTATGCCGACAAGGCGGCGCTGCTGCTCGACGGACGCATCGTGCGCGAGTGGAGCGACAGCGAGATCGCAGCAGTCCGGGAGCAGGGCGCAAATCGCTTCGAAGAGCTGCTGGCGATGGAGACCGGGGCGGGCAGCTAGGCCTTTCTTCTCGCGCTGACGATATTCGGCAGTCCCTGAATCCGTCCCAGCACGCGCGACAGCTCTTCCAGGTCGCGCACGCTGATGCGCAGCGCGATCTCGGCAGCGCCCTCGCGCTCGTCCGTGGTCACGTTCATGCCCTGAATGTTGATCTTCGAATCGGCCAGCACCGCACTGATGTCCCGCACCAGCCCGCGGCGATCGAACGCGCGCACGATCACATCGATCGGGAAGGCACGTTCGCCGGCCTTGCCCCATTCGACCGCGATCACGCGCTCCGGATGCGACGCCTGGAGCCTGCGGAAACTCGCGCAGTCTTCGCGGTGAATGCTGACGCCCCGGCCCAGGGTGATGTAGCCCGCGATGCTTTCCGGCGGGACGGGCCCGCAGCAACGCGCGAACGTCGACAGTAGATCGCCGACGCCTTCGATCGTGATGCCGGAGGTCTCCTTGGCTCTCGCCACCGGCCGGCGCGGCACCGGTGAGGGCAGCTCCTGCGGCCTGGCGCGGCGCTGAATGGCGCCGCTGATCTGCGCCATGTTGATCTCGCCTTCGCCGATCGCAAGGTAGAGCTGCTCGGCGTTCGGCAGATTGAACTCGCCGATCAGCTCCGGCAGCGTGACGCTGTGGATCGCCAGCCGCTGCAGCTCGCGCTCCAGGATCTGCTTGCCCTGCTGCCGATTCTGTTCCTCGTCGAGCTTGCGGAACCACGCGCGCACCTTGCTGCGATTGCGGGGCGAGACGAGGTAGCCGAGCGAGGGCACGAGCCAGTCGCGACTCGGATTCAGCTGCTTGCCGGTGACGATCTCGACCTGGTCGCCGTTCGCCAGCACGGTGTTGAGCGGCACCATGCGGCCGTTGACCTTGGCACCGCGGCAGCGATGACCGAGATCGGTGTGCACGTGGTAAGCGAAGTCGAGCGGCGTTGCGCCCCGTTGCAGCTCGATCACTTCGCCGCGCGGCGACAGCGCGTAAACGCGATCCTCGAACACTTCCGAGCGCACGCGTTCGAGGAAATCGCCCTCGGTCTCCTGGCGCTCGCCGGGCTCGAGCAGCTGGCGCAGCCAGACGATCTTCTGCTCGTAGGCCGGATTGGGGCGGCCGCCCTCCTTGTAGCGCCAGTGCGCGGCGACACCCAGCTCAGCGTGCTCGTGCATCTCGTGTGTGCGGATCTGGATTTCCAGCGGCAGCTTGCCCGGGCCGATCACGGCGGTGTGCAGCGAGCGGTATGCATTGTCCTTCGGGGTGGCGATGTAGTCGTCGAACTCGCCCGGAATGTAGTGCCACAGCCCGTGCACCACACCCAGCGCGGCATAACAGTCTGCGATGCTGGCGACCAGCACGCGCACGGCGCGCACATCGAACACCTGGTCGAACGACAAGCCCTTGCGCTGCGCCTTGCGCCAGATGCTGTAGATGTGTTTCGGGCGCCCGGCAATGTCGGCAACGATCTGCACCTTCGCGAGCTCCGCGCGCAGCGTCGCGATGACGTCCTCGATGTAGCGCTCGCGATCGCCGCGCTTGGCGGCGAGCCAGCTTGCGACGCGCTTGTAGTTGTCGGGCTCGAGGTAGCGGAAGCTCCAGTCTTCGAGCTGCCACTTGATCTGCCAGACGCCCAGGCGGTTGGCGAGCGGCGCATAGACTTGCCGCGTCTCGTAGGCGAGCCGTTGCCGCTCGGTGCCCGGCGCGTCCTTGCTCTCGCGCAGCTTGTGCAGCTGCGCGGCAAGCTTGATCAGCACCAGTCGCGGATCGGTGACGATCGCGAGCAGCATCTTGCGCAGCCCTTCCGACTGGTTGCCGGACGGCGACGCCGACGCGCCGGCAGGCGCTGCGATATTGAGAGAGCCGAGCCGTAGCAGCTCAGTGGCGATGCGCGCCGCCGCAGGCCCGGCCAGCGCCTCGGCGCGCTCGGCGGGCAACGCGTGCGCTTCGAGCAGCGCGAACAGCATCGCGCCCGTCAGGATGTCCTGGTCCTCCGTCAGCTCCGTGACGATGTCGACGATCGCGCGGCCATTCGCGACGGCGCGCTCGTCAGTAGCGTGCTCAGCAATGCGTTCGACGGATGACATGCCACTGAATCGGCTGCAAAAAACTCTGCGATCAGCGTGTCGGTTTGCAGCCGTTGCCGCTATCATACGGCACCGACAATCAGGCCGTAGCGGAGGAATCCTTGCGTAGGCTCAGGCGCCCGCAGAGTCTCGCCGAGCTGGCGCTGCCGCAGCGCCCCGGCGCGCTGCCCGCGCAGGTGCGGATCCTCGGTCTCGACCCCGGATCGCAGCGCACCGGCTACGCAATCGTCGAAACGCAGGCCACGCGCGTGGCCTACATCGTCAGCGGCGCGATCCGCACCCGCGGCGAGTCGCTGGCCGAGCGCCTGCAGGAGATCTTCATCGGCGTCGAGGCACTCGCGAGCGAGTTTCGTCCCGACGAGGTCGCGATCGAGCGGGTCTTCATGCACCGGAACGCTGACAGCGCGCTGAAGCTCGGTCAGGCGCGCGGCGCGGCGCTGAGCGCAACGTTTGCGATGCGCCCACGGGTGTTCGAGTACGCGCCGCGCGAGGTGAAGCTCGCGGTCGTTGGCACGGGCGGCGCACAGAAGGAACAGGTTCAGTTGATGGTCAAACGTCTGCTCAACATCGCCGGCCCGCTGGCCGAGGACGCCGCCGACGCCCTGGCGATCGCCATGTGTCACGCGCATTCCCGGCGCCTGCAGGGACTCGTGTCGCTGGCGGTGGGCGCGGTTCGATGATCGGTTTCCTGCGCGGGCGCCTGGCCGCGAAACAACCGCCGCAGCTGGTGATCGAGGTCGGCGGAGTAGGCTACGAAGTGGAGGCGCCGCTGCCGGTGTTCTACGACCTGCCGCCGACCGGCAGCGAGATCACGCTGTTCACCCAGCTGATCGTCCGTGAGGATGCGCACATCCTGTTCGGCTTCCGCACCGAGCGCGAGCGGCGCCTGTTCCGCGAGCTGCTCAAGGTTTCGAACGTGGGACCGAAGCTGGCGCTCGCGTTGCTGTCCGGCATGAACGTCGACAACTTCCTCAGGTGCATCGAGACGGAAGACGTCGACACGCTGGTGCGGATTCCCGGCGTCGGACGCAAGACTGCCGAGCGCCTGGTGGTCGAAATGCGCGACCGGGTGAAGGCATTCGGGGAATTTGCGGCCGTTGCCACGGTTGGCGGCGGAACCCAGCAGACGGCGGCTGGTCCACAAGCGGAGGCGTTCAGTGCGCTGGTGGCGCTCGGCTACAAGCCCGCTGAGGTCACCCGCCTGCTGAAGGCGGTCGACGCCTCGGTGCAGACGACCGAAGAACTGATCCGTGGGGCGTTGCAGGCAGCGGCGGCGAAATGATCGAGCAGGACCGCATCGTATCGGCAGGCACACAGGGCGACGAAGCCGCCTTCGATCGCGCCGTGCGCCCGAAGAAGCTCGCGGACTACGTCGGCCAGCAGGCCGTCAAGACGCAGATGGAGATCTTCATCCAGGCCGCGCGCAACCGCCGTGAAGCGCTGGATCACGTATTGATCTTCGGTCCGCCGGGGCTGGGCAAGACGACGTTGGCCCACATCGTCGCGAACGAGCTCGGTGTGAATCTGCGCCAGACCTCGGGGCCGGTGATCGAGCGCCCGGGCGATCTTGCGGCGCTGTTGACGAATCTGCAGGCGAACGACGTGCTGTTCGTCGACGAGATCCATCGGCTGAGCCCGGTCGTCGAGGAGATCCTGTATCCGGCGATGGAGGACTTTCAGCTCGACATCATGATCGGCGAAGGTCCCGGCGCACGCTCGATCAAGCTCGACCTGCCGCCGTTCACGCTGGTCGGCGCGACGACCCGGGCGGGGCTGCTGACCTCGCCGCTGCGCGACCGCTTCGGCATCGTGCAGCGGCTGGAGTTCTACGACCAGGCGGAGCTGCAGCGGATCGTCACACGCTCGGCCGCGATCCTCGGCGTCGCCACCGACGCCGGCGGCGCAGCCCGCATCGCGCAGCGCTCGCGCGGAACTCCGCGTATCGCCAATCGATTGCTACGGCGCGTGCGGGACTACGCCGAGGTCAAGGCCGGCGGGCGCATCACCGACGAAGTCGCGCAGGCGGCGCTCGACATGCTCGACGTCGACCCGCTCGGCTTCGACGTCATGGACCGCAAGCTCCTGCTGACGATCATCGAGAAATTCGACGGCGGCCCGGTCGGCGTCGAGAGCCTCGCGGCGGCGCTCGGCGAGGAGCGCGGCACGATCGAGGACGTGATCGAGCCGTTCCTGATCCAGCAGGGCTTCGTCATGCGCACCGCGCGCGGCCGCGTGGCGACGCGCCTCGCGTACCAGCATTTCGGCCTGAAAGTGCCGGAGCGCGCGAGCGGCAACCTGGAGCTGTTCAGGGGGAGCGAGTGACGAGGGTCACGAGGGTCACGAGGGTGACGCAGCCAACCGACCACGAGGTTTCCTCGCTCACGTGACCCACCTGACTCCCTTCTCCTGGCCCGTACGCGTCTATTGGGAAGACACGGACGCCGGCGGCATCGTGTACTACGCGAACTACATGAAGTTCATGGAACGCGCGCGCACGGAGTGGTTGCGGGCGCTCGGCATCGACCAGGTGCGGCTGAAAGAGGAGCACGGCCTGATGTTCGTCGTCGTCGACGTCGAGGCGCACTATCGCAAACCGGCGCGCTACGGCGACCAGCTGCAGGTGACGTGCACGGTGCGCGAGACCACGCGTGCCAGCCTGACGTTGGACCAGGAGGTCTATCTCGATGCGGTCGGCGGCGAGTTGCTGCTCGACGGGCGCGTGCGCGCCGCGTGCCTCGACGCCGTGAGATACCGCCCGCGGCGGTTGCCGCCGGAGCTGTGGACGCAGATCAATGCAGGAGATCGCTGAATGATGTCCGAAGGCCTCAATCCCTGGCTGCTCGTGCGCGACGCGAGCCTCATCGTGCAGATCGTGATGGCGCTGCTGCTGCTCGCCTCGATCATTTCCTGGTCGATCATGTTGCGCAAACGCTCCGAGCTGCGTCGCGCCCGCTCCGATGCCGACCGCTTCGAGGAAGTGTTCTGGTCGGGCGGCGATCTGACGGCGATGTTCCGCGCCATCGACCAGGGCCGGCGCGTCACCAAGGGCATGGAGGCGATCTTCGAGCAGGGCTTCCGCGAGTTCTCGCGCATGCGCCAGCAGGGCGGGTTCGCTTCGGCGCAGCTGATCGAAGGCTCACGCCGCGGTATGCGCGTCGCGCTGCTCAAGGAGAGCGATCGGCTCGAGCACAGCCTGTCGATGCTCGCGACCGTCGGCTCGACCAGCCCGTACGTCGGCCTGTTCGGCACCGTGTGGGGCATCATGAACGCCTTCCACGGGCTCGGTAACGTCCAGCAGGCGACGCTGGCGATGGTGGCGCCGGGCATCGCCGAGGCGTTGATCGCGACGGCGATGGGCCTGTTCGCCGCTATCCCGGCGGTCATCGCCTACAACCGCTATGCGGACCAAGTGAGTCGGATCGAGCTGCGCTACGACACGTTCGTCGAAGAGCTGTCGACGATCCTGCAGCGGCACGCGACCGAGCGGCGCGGCGGTCAGGTAGCCGAGGCGCACGCATGAGTCCCGCGTCGTCCAACCGGCGCGGCCGCCGGCTCATGGCCGAGATCAACGTCGTGCCGTACATCGACGTGATGCTGGTGCTGCTCATCATCTTCATGGTCACGGCGCCGCTGTTGACCCAGGGCATCAAGGTCGATCTCCCGAAAGCCGGTGCGGAGCCGCTGCCGGCCGACCTCATGCGCGATCATCAGCCGCTGATCCTCAGCGTCGATGCCCGCGGCAATCTGTATCTGAATCTCGGCAAGGACGAGGAGTCGCCCGTGACCGAAGACGCAGTGATCCAGCGCGTGAGCGCCGTGCTGCGCCGGGAGCCGAAGACGCCGGTGCTCGTAAAGGCGGACCGCAGCGTGCCGTACGGGCAAGTAGTCGCCGGCATGGTGTTGCTGCAGCAAGCCGGTGCAGAGAAGGTCGGCTTCATCACCGACCCGGCGGACACCAAACGGCGCCCGCAACGCTGACCGGCGATGGCGGAGTTCCTGCGCAACCACTGGGCGTATCTGATCGGAGCCGTGCTCGTGCACGTCGTGTTCGCCGCTATTTTCGGCCTCACGATGATCACGATGATGCGCCAGCCGCAGCCCGCCGCGCTGGCGATTCAGGCAGTCGTCGTCGACCGGTCGGTGATCGACCGGGCGGCCCGCCAACAGCAGCGCGACCGGACCCAGGAGCGGGAACGGGAGCAGGAGCGACAGCGACAGGAAGCTGAACAGCGCAAGCAGCAGCAGGAACGCCGCGACGCGGAACAGCGGGCCGAGCAGGAGCGTCAGCAGGAGCAGAAGGAACGCGAACAGGAGCAGCAGCGCAAGCAAGCTGAAGAGCAGCAACTGCGTGAGCGGCAGGAGGCCGATCGCAAGGCCCAGGCGGAGGCGGAGCGGCAGCAGAGAGCCGAAGCGGAACGCAAGCGCGTCGCCGAGATCGAACGCAAGCAGAAGGAAGAGGCCGAGCGCCGCAAGGCTGCAGAAGATGCTCGGGACAAGGAGCAGCGCGAGTCGGACCTGCGCAAGCAGCTCGAGGAGGAGGAGGGTCGGTCGCAGGCCGAGAACGCGGGCCTGCTGAACGAGTACATTGCGTTGATCGAGCAGCGCATCGTTCGCAACTGGAATCGTCCGCCGTCAGCGCGGCCTGGGCTCGAGTGCCGGGTGAAGGTCACCCAGACGCCGAGCGGCACGGTGCTGTCGGTGCAGATCGACGCGTGCAACGGCGACGCGGCCGTGAAACAGTCGATCGAAGCGGCGGTGATGCGCTCCTCGCCGCTGCCGTCGCCGCCGGACCCGCGGCTGTTCGAGCGGAATTTGGTACTGGTGTTCAAGCCGGAAGAGTAAGCAGCGGTCGGAGGAACAGAATGCTCAAGCTCGCTAGGTTGTTCGTAATCGCCGCGGTCGCGGCGCTGGCCGCGCCGCTGGCGAACGCGCAGCTCGTGATCGAGATCACGCGCGGCCAGGAGAACGCCGTGCCGATCGCCGTGGTGCCGTTCGGCTGGGAATCCGCCAACGCGGCGCCGTTCGACGTCGCCCAGGTCGTGGCCGCGGACCTGGAGCGCAGCGGCCGCTTCGATCCGCTCGACCGCAAGGACATGATCGACCGGCCGACGGCGGGCAACCAGATCCGCTTCCAGGACTGGCGCTACCTGAAGAGCGATTTCATCGTGGTCGGCAAGCTCGCACCGGACGGCGCCGATCGCTACTCGGCGGACTTCGAGCTGTTCAACGTGCTCAACGGCGAGCGCCTGGCCGGGCAGCGGATCACGGCGACGACTTCCTCGCTGCGCGCGATGTCGCACCGGATCGCCGACATCATCTTCGAGAAGCTCACCGGCGTCCGCGGCGCGTTCTCCACCCGCATCGCGTTCGTCAGCGCCGAAGGCACGCCGCCCAGCCAGCAGTACACGCTGATCGTTGCCGACTCCGACGGCGAGAGTCAGCAGAAGATCGCCAGCTCCAGCGAGCCGATCATGTCGCCGGCGTGGTCGCCGGACGGTCAGAGCCTCGCCTACGTGTCGTTCGAAAGCAAAGCCTCCGCGATTTACGTGCAGACGTTGCGCACGGGTGAGCGCAGCCGGGTCTCGGCGCGCGCCGGCATCAACGGTGCGCCGACGTGGTCGCCTGACGGCAGCACGCTGGCATTGACGCTGTCGCGCAAGGACGGCGACGTCGACGTCTACACGCTGAAGCTGTCGTCGCAGGAGCTGAAGCGCATGACCTTCGACCCGGGCATCGACACCGAGCCGACGTGGTCGGCGGACGGCCGCAAGCTCTATTTCAACTCGGATCGCGCGGGCGGGCCGCAGATCTACGAGATCGACGTCGCCCAGCCCGAGCGTGCGACGCGCGTGACATTCGAAGGGACCTACAACGCGCGCCCGCGCCTGTCGCCGGACGGCAAGCAGCTGGCCGTCGTCTGCAACGACCGCGGCAACTTCCGGATCGCGACCGTGGATCTGCAATCGCGCGCGGTGCGGGTGCTGAGCAACGGCCGGCAGGACGAGAGCCCGAGCTTCGCGCCCAACGGAGCGATGATCATTTATGCGACCCAGGACCGCGGGCGCGGCGTGCTGGCCACGGTTGCCGTCGACGGGTCGTTCCAGCAGACGCTCGCGGCGAGCAAAGGCGACGTGCGCGAGCCGGTGTGGTCGCCGTTCCCGGCCGGTCGCTGAGCGCCGTAGCAGGCTTTGTGGCAGAATTCCGCGCGATTTTTGCGTGGGTCCGTTTGTAGGAGAGGTGAATGCGCGTAACGCAACTGATGCTGATCGTGATGACTGGCTTGGCGCTGGCAAGCTGTAAGTCGAAGGCGCCGCTGCCTGACGCGAGCAATCCGCCGACGGAACAGTCGGGCGCCCAGACCGGAACGACCACCGATCGGAGCGTGGACCAGAGCGGGCTCGACGCGAACCAGAAGCTGCTGGAGGCCGCGAAGCAGACCGGCACGATCATCTACTTCGAGTACGACCGGGCCGAGATCAAGCCCGAGTTCGTGGCCATCGTCACGGCGCATGCGAAGTACCTCAATGGCAACGCCAGCAACAAGGTGCGGCTCGAAGGCCACTCTGACGAGCGCGGCTCGCGCGAGTACAACATCGGCCTGGGCGAGCGGCGCGCGCAGGCAGTGCGGCGCGCACTCATGCTGCAAGGCGTGACCGAAGCGCAGATCACCACTGTCAGCTACGGTGAGGAACGTCCGGCGGTGCAGGGCAGCGATGAGGCCGCCTATGCCAAGAACCGTCGCGTCGAGCTCGTCTACGGCCGCTAGCCCACGTCAGCAAGAGCACTCACGATGACCCTTCGATACGTGATCGTTGCCGCAGCTTGCGCCTGGCTCGCAGGCTGCGCATCGACGCCGCCGGAAGAAGACCCGGTGGTTCAGAAGCTGACCGAGCTGGACAGCCGGCTGCTGCGCATAGAGCGCGTGTTGGCGAACAACAGTCTCCTCGACCTGTCGCAGCGGATCGAAGCCGCGCAGGTCGAAGCGCGCATGATGCGCGGCGTTCTCGATGAGCTGCAGCATCAAGTCCAGCAGCAGCAGGCCCAGCAGCGCGATATGTACGGCGATCTCGATCGCCGGCTGTCGGCGCTCGAAGGCACCGGTGCCAGCGCAGCCGCTGCCGGTGCGACCGGATCGGCTTTGCCCATCCCTCAGGGCGACGACCGGCAGAACTACCAGGCCGCCTTCGATTTGCTCAAGGATGGCAAGTACAACGAGGCGATTGCCGGCTTCAACCAGTTCCTCAAGACGTTCCCGACCAGTGCACTGGCGGACAATGCGCAGTACTGGCTCGGCGAGGCGCACTACGTGAACAAGCAGTATCCCGACGCGCTGCGCGACTTCCGCACGGTGCTCGAGAAATATCCGGACTCGCGCAAGACCCCGGACGCGCTGCTCAAGATCGGTTTCTGCAACTACGAGCTGAAGAACTGGGCAGAGGCGCGCTCGTCGCTGACCCAGGTCGTACAGCGCTTCGGTGACACCACTGCCGCACGTCTCGCGAGCCAGCGCCTCGCGAAGATGGATGGGGAAGGAAGGTGAGCAGTGGCTGGCGCGCCACCATCGGCGTCTGCCCCGGCTGAGCAGTCGGCCGCCGCCCGGGTCAAGATCACCGAGATCTTCCTCTCGATCCAGGGCGAGGCCGACGCCGTCGGCTGGCCCACGGTCTTCGTCCGTCTCACCGGCTGTCCGTTGCGCTGCCAGTATTGCGATACGCAGTACGCGTTCTATGGCGGCGAGTGGCTGAGCCTCGACGACGTGCTCGGCAAAGTCGCAGCGTTCCAGACTCGGCATGTGTGCGTGACGGGCGGCGAGCCGCTGGCTCAGAAGGGCTGCTTCGACCTGCTGCAGCGGCTGTGCGATGCCGGTCACCGCGTTTCTCTCGAAACCAGTGGCGCAATGGATGTGAGCAAAGTCGATGCGCGCGTCGTGCGCGTGGTCGACGTCAAGACGCCGGGCAGCGCCGAGGCAGCGCGCAATCGGCTGGAGAACCTGGAGCTGTTGCGCCCCGAGGAGCAGATCAAGTTCGTCATCTGCAGCCGCGAGGACTTCGAGTGGTCGCGGGATCTGGTGCGCGAGCGACGGCTCACCGAGCGGTGCACTGTCTTGTTCAGCCCGAGCTACGGCCAGGTTGAGCCGCGCGACCTTGCGCAGTGGATCCTCGACGAGCGTCTGCCGGTCCGCCTGCAGATCCAGCTGCACAAGGTGCTGTGGGGCGACACGCCGGGGAAATGATGGCACGCGCAGTGGTTCTGTTGTCCGGCGGCCTCGATTCGGCCACGACGCTCGCGATCGCACGCGAGAGCGGCTGTGACTGCCACGCGCTCAGCGTCGACTACGGTCAACGCCATCGCGCCGAGCTCGATGCTGCCGCGCGCGTCGCTCGCGCGCTTGGCGCGGTCGAGCATCGGACGCTGCGGATCGACCTCGGTGGCATCGGGGGCTCGGCGCTGACGGATGCATCGATCCCCGTTCCCGAGTCGCCGCAGATCGGCATCCCGGTCACGTACGTCCCGGCACGCAACACCGTGATGCTGGCCTGTGCGCTGGGCTGGGCCGAGGTCCTGAATGCGCCGCGCATTTTCATCGGCGTGAACGCGGTCGATTACTCCGGCTATCCGGATTGCCGCCCGGCGTTCATCGCTGCGTTCGAGCGGGTCGCGAACCTGGCGACGAAGGTTGCGGTCGAGGGGCTGCTGAAGTTCGAAATCGCGACGCCGCTGATCGACCTGACGAAGGCGCAGATCATCCGCCGCGGCCTCGAGCTCGGTGTGGATTTTTCCCTGACGGTGTCCTGCTACCAAGCGGATGCGCAGGGAAGGGCCTGCGGCCGCTGCGATGCCTGTCGGCTACGCCGCGACGGTTTCAAGGCCGCCGGCGTGGCGGATCCGACGCGCTACATTTAGTGAACGGGCGCCAGCCATTCGGTATCATGCGCGCCCTCGCGCAACGCCCGTCGAATTTCGTGGGTCGGTAGCTCAGTCGGTAGAGCACTGGACTTTTAATCCATTGGTCGTGGGTTCGATTCCCACCCGACCCACCAAATCGAGTTCTACGACGCCCCTATTCTGTTCTGCTCGACCCGAACGTGCCAGACGCCAGCGATCTCCTGGGGCAAGTTGCAGACCTGCACCAGCGCACAGGAGACGCAATGAGCGCGACCCCGCGAATGAAGCGTTCCATCGCATTGGGCGGCGCATCAGTTGCAATGATGCTGGTCGCAGGGCATGCGTGCGCGGCCGAGCGGGCTGCGATCGCAACTGCCAGCGTGATCGAGGAGTTCAGCCTGAACGAAGCGGCTGTTGCCGTTCGCGAGCTTCCGGGGTGGACCAAGCCGCGGCGCATCCTGGTCGTCGAGGGACTGATTCCGGAGCTGCGGCAGGCCTTGCAACGAGCCGTACCGGGCATCGAGTTCACCGGAGCGACACCGGCCGATGCCGCGCAGCATGTCAGCGGCGTAGACGCTGTCATTGGATTGTGCACGCCGGAGATCGTCGCTGCCGGCACATCGATTCGCTGGCTGCAGCTCGTATTCGCCAGCGCCGATCGCTGTGCTGCCATCCCCGCCGTGCGCCAGCGCGAGCTGCTGATCACGAACATGCAACGAATCAGCGGGCCGGTCATCGCCGAGCATGTCATGGCCATGACACTGTCATTCACGCGCGGACTCGATCTGTTCGTGCCGGGGCAGTCGCGCGCCGAATGGCGAGCAGCATGGCGCGACGCGCCGCCGCCCGGCCGGATGACGGTACTCAAAGGCCAGACGATGCTCGTGGTCGGGTTGGGGGGCATCGGTACCGAGGTGGCCGAGCGTGCGCATGCCCTCGGCATGCGCGTCATCGCGACCCGCGCAAGCGGGCGCAACGGCCCTGGTTTCGTGAGCTACGTCGGGCTGCCCGATGAGCTGCCGGAGCTGGCCGCGCAAGCGGACGTCGTCGTCAACGCTGCGCCGCTGACGCCGCAGACTGCCCGCATGTTCGACGCGCGATTCTTCGCGCGAATGAAGCCGACGGCGTATTTCATCAATGTCGGGCGCGGCCCGAGCGTCGACACGGCTGCGCTCGCAGATGCGCTCAACAGCGGACGCATCGGCGGTGCGGGGCTGGATGTCACCGATCCCGCGCCCCTGCCGGCGGATCATCCCCTCTGGCGGGCGCGCAACGTGCTGATCACTCCGCTTGCGGCTGGGGACTCCAACCTCGGGTTCGATGCCCAGACCAGGGTCGTGATCGAGAACGTGCGGCGCTATGTGGCCGGTGAGCGGATGCTCTCGGTCGTCGATCTGCAACGCGGCTATTGATTGCGTCGCCGAGATCACGCTGATTCCGAGCGACGCGCACTGACACCTAGCGATCCCAGCAGTCGATGGGCGATCTGCCGTACCCGCTGCTACCCGCGTATGCTGAACTCGCTACCGATGATTGCGGTAGCCACCCGACCCGGCACCTCGCTCGCTGTATACCCATTTTTCTTGTGCTCCTGCAAAAGTCGGACTATTGTCCATCCAGCAGCTCGCGAATGACTCTAAACTGAAGGGGTCAGATGTATGAAAGTCAACGAGTTGCGAAGAATTGCTAAAGCTCATACATGACTGAAAATGCGGCATCTCTCGACGAGTCCGTGGGGTTCGGGCTCGCGACCGAGCCGTTCGCCGAGGCGAACGACGAAGCGTTTTTCTTTCCCAGCGACCAGCACCTGCGCGCTCTGGAGTTCATGGGCCACTCGCTGTGGACCAACGCGCGGCTCGGCGTGGTCACTGCCGAGCACGGCTGCGGCAAGAGCCTGCTGATCCGCCGCCTGCTGAACGATCTCGACGAGCGCATCGTCGCGGCTGCCATCCAGCGCGAGAACATTCCGGCGAAGGACTTCCTGCTGGAGATCCTGCGCCAGTTCGGCTTCGCGCTCGAAGAGACGGACAAGACCGACCGGCGCCGTTGCCTGGAGCGCTTCATGTCGCACCAGGCGAGCATGGGCCGCATTTGTCTGCTGGTCGTGGAGAACCCGCAGGCCATGCACCCCTCGGTGCTCGAAGAGCTGCGCACCCTCGCAGCGGCGCAAGTCGACGGCATCCGCGTGCTCAAGGTGCTGCTGCTCGGCCAGCCCTCGCTGAATCTCGTCCTCGAATCGCCCCGCATGGCCGAGCTCGTGACTGCGAACGCGCCGCGCTTCTCCCTGGGGCCGCTCACTGAAGACCAGACAGCCGCTTACGTCGCGCATCGTCTGAGAGCCGCCGGCGCGGCCAATCCGGATGCGTTGATGCCCTACACGCTGATGTCGCACATCCATGCGTGCAGCGGCGGCGTGCCGGCTAAGATCAACAAACTGTGTGCGCGAGCTCTCGCATGGGCTGCCTCCGAAGGCGCGCCGCTCGTGACCACCTCCGCGCTCGATCACGCGACCGAGGAGCTCGGATGGCAGCACCGGCGGCCGGTCATGCCCCTGACGCCGCCCGATGTCGTCGCCGCGCGCACCACACCCGCGCCCCGGGCCAAGCTCGTCATCACGATGCAGGGTCTGCCGGACCGCGAGGTCACGCTCCAGGGCGATCGCATTCTGATCGGACGCGGCGAGGATGCCGACGTCTCGATCGATTCCGTGTTCGTCAGCCGCTACCACGCCCTGATCGTGCACGACAACGGCCAGGACCTGATGCTCGACCTCGGCAGCACCAACGGGCTGGTCGTGAATTCGCGCCGCATCCTGCGCCGGGCCCTGCGGCATCGCGACCTGATCCAGGTCGGACCGGCGCGCGTCATGTACTTCAACGAGCATGCCGCGGCGACGGCACAGCCCGACCCGGGCGAGACGATCTGCTTCGCGCGCCCTGGATTTCCGCACGCTGCAGGAGAAGAGGAGGCGGGCGCCCTGCTCGCGTTCGGCCGGCTCGATACCTCGGGTTGAAGGACGTCGGGCTAAAGCCCGACCTACCGGTGGCCGTTCAGTAGGTCGGGCTTCAGCCCGGCTTCTTCTAGTCACTGCGCGCTTCCTCCGCTACAGTGTCGCCCTCCCAGCGAGCGCGTTCCCGTATGTCTGCATCCATCCCGTCGCGGTGGCATGCGCCGGACCGCAGCGGCTGCGCGGTCCTCGAGAGAGCAACAAGAGATCCTGGCAAGTGGAACGGTGGCGCGTACATAAGTTCGGCGGATCGAGCGTCGCCGATGCGGTATGCATGGAACGCGTCGCACGCATCCTCGAGCAGGATCCGCATCCGCGGCTCGGCGTCGTGCTGTCCGCCTGCCGGGGCGTCACCGACGCGCTGCTCAATCTCGTCGCGACCGCCGAGCGCCAGGAAGGTGCGCTGGCCGAGCAGATCGAGACGCTGCGCCATCGCCATGAGGTGATCGCGGATACGCTGCTCACCGGCTCGGCGCGCAGCGAATTCATCACCACTCTCGCCCAGGACTGTCGCGACATCGCCGGCATCCTGAACACCGTCGCGCTGATCCGCTCGGCTGCGCAGCCGGTGCGCGACCTCATCGCCGGTTACGGCGAGATCTGGTCGACGCGGTTGTTCAGCGCCTACCTTACGTCTCGCGGCCGCCGGCCGGGCAACGTGCATTGGCTCGACGCACGTGACGTCGTGTCGGTGGAATGGGGACCGCTCGGCCCCGC
>Ga0075431_100000036_pt1 | contig 68411 bp, 61 predicted proteins | sample RhiMetdeltSRZDD5_FD_75297 | JGI IMG/M metagenome (GOLD analysis project Ga0075431, IMG submission 75297) | Populus rhizosphere microbial communities from Tennessee, USA - Rhizosphere MetaG P. deltoides SRZDD5 | ecosystem: Host-associated > Plants > Roots > Rhizosphere > Soil | place: USA... | reverse complement strand
CCTGACCCACTGGCTGTCGGGATCGCCGGTCATCGTCGGCGTCATCGACGCCATGGTCGCCGGTGTGCTGACTGCGGTCGTTTTCCAGGCAGCAGGCGCAGGAGAAGTGCTGCGCACCATCGCCGGAATCCTCACCGCTCTCACTGCCGCGGTCTTACTCGGCGCCATGGGCTACCGGAAGGTCCGCGAGGTAAGCCGCGACTATCGCCCGCAGTTCCCCAGCTGACGATGGCCGTGCAACATCAGCGGCCAGGCGGTGGTGCCGCAACTGCTGGCCTTCTCGACGTGGAGGCGCGAGCGGCCCGCCGCTAGATGCGCCTTTCTGGTCGAAGAAATCAGGACGCGATACTCGACGGATCTCCGGGATCGTCACCAGGCGAGAGTTGGCGCAGGAATTGGTGGATCGCTTCGGCAAGGTCGTTCGGGGCGTCTTCGGCCATGTGGTGGCCAGATTTGATGCGGCCACCTGAGAGGTCAGTTGTCCAGGCGTCCCATACGGTGAGCGGATCGCCGTAGAGGTCTTCCAGGTCGTCGTGGATGGACCAGAGGACAAGCGTCGGGCATGCCACACGTTTGTTGGCGGCGCGATCGGCGTCGTCATGCGCGCGGTCGATGCCGAGCCCGGCGCGGTAGTCCTCGACCATGGCATGAACGGTGGCAGGGTCATGAACGGCGGCTCGAAAATCCGCGAAGTTCTCGGCGCCGAGACGCTCCGGCGTGTTCTTGACCCCGATGCGGTACCAGGTGTCGGGATCGGCGTTGATGACACGTTCGGGGGTGTCGGGTTGGCCGAAGAAGAACCAGTGCCACCAGGCCTGCGCAAACGAGGCGTCGCAGCGAGCCAGAGCCTCTCCGATGGGCACACTGTCCATGACGACGAGGCCGTCGATCGCGGCCGGGTGGTCTAGTGCAAGGCGGAGAGCGACATGACTACCTCGATCGTGTCCAGCGACGACGAACCGATGATGACCGAGCGTGCGCATGAGGGTGAGACAGTCCCTCGCCATCGCGCGCTTGGAGTACGGTTCATGCGCGGCGTCGGTTGCCGGCTTGGAGGACTTGCCATAGCCACGCAGATCCGGGCACACCACAGACCACGACTCGGCAAGCTGTGGTGCAACCCGGTGCCATGTGGTGTGTGTGCGGGGATGGCCGTGCAGCAGCAGGAGGCCCGGTCCGGTTCCGCCATGCCGTACCCGCAGGCTCACCTTGCCGACGCCGACATGAGCGAGAGTGAAACCGTCGAACCACGAGTCCTTCTGTTCGGTCATACCGTCACCGTGCCCGCAAGCGGTGGAGATCATCAGGTCGGCGGGCTGAGCCACGGTGATCAAATCTGCTCAGGGCAGTTGGTTTAGGCGAGACCGGCCATGCCATCTAAACCCGGGCACGGTCTGGTGGCGTTGCCGCAGTTGTCGCCGGACGGATCCACCCGGGTCAACGCCGAGGCCAATTCGGCGTCCGGCCCTTCGCCCACATGCAGCTTGGACGAAGCCAACTGATAACTCGAGGTCGCATGTTTCAGTGCGGCTTGGCAACAAGGTCAGGCACAGTACAAGCGACGGGTGCCGTTCTGCTGGGCTTGGGGTCGTTTGACCCTACACACTGAGAGCGGTCGACGACATTGTGTGAGAAGGGGCATCGGTTCCCGCTGCTGCGGTCGCGCGGCGGGAGGTCGTCAGGGAGGCGGCTATGCAGGTCAACCCGCCTGTCACTCCTTGGGCCGAAGACCGGGAGGAGCCCCACTTTCCGATCTATGGGGCGCCGCAGGAGTTCGTTGATGTCGGGAACGAGCACCGGTTGATTCGGGATCTGCGTGGAAGGGCGGGCTTCCGGGATCCCACCCTCATCTTGGCGCATTCGGCCGCGGAGTTCTTCAGAGCGCAGCGCGCAACAACACCGGAGGAGAGGCAGGCAGCGACAGACCTGGGAACCGCGATCGCTGACTTGGCCGTGACCGGGCGCCAGACCTACAGCAAGTTCAAGACCGGGATCAAGATGTGGGCGCTCGAAGGCAAGCTCCGAGAGCGGCTGGATGCACGGCAACTCCCCGCTCGTCCAAGCGATGCCGAGATCGGTTCCGCCATGGACCTGGCATTGGACCGTGCCTACAACGTGGCGTGGGCGCTGCGCGGGTCCGCGGCGCAGCGGGCCGAGCTACGCCCAGGGCTTTGGTGGATCGCGGTCTCAGCAGAAGACGACATGCCGCACCGACCGGTCAACGTTCCGGCGCCGCGGTTCGAGCAGTACGAGGTCCAGGTGAAGACCCCAGCCGCAGGCGGCGAGATCGCTCTGGGGACACGGTTCATCGTCGCCTGTGTGGATGACACGCCAAGCCCGACCAAGCCGTTTAGTGCGCGAGAGGCACCGGACGACCCGGTTCCGATCATCCCAGGCGATCATCGAGTGCTGCTGTTTTTGCACGGCCACAGCTCGGGAGCCGAAGAGGCGGTTGACCTGATACCGCACCTCCTCCAGGAGGGCCTCAGACAAGGCACGAAGTACGCCGTCATCTCGTTCGATCTACCGAACAACGGCTACTCCGAGACGTTTGACCACACCCGCGTCGCGGCGGCGGACGCGACCAGCTTCCCGACCCTAACCCACCTCAACGCTCCCCTTACCACGCCGGTTCTTGACTTCATCGAGGATCTCGTCGTCGCGTTCGTCGATGCGGTGGAGGACACGATGATCGAGAACGGCCTGCCGCGGATCAAGCATCGCGTCGCAGCCGTCATCGGCGGCAGCCTGGGAGGCAACCTCGGCTTGCGTTTGGGCAGGCGGAAGCCGACGCCATCCTGGCTTCGTTCTGTCGTGTCGTGGAGCCCGGCGTCGGTCTGGAAGGCGAAGGTGAGGCACGATCCCGGCCGCGAGGGCTCCAGACACGCGTGGGTCGCGTTCCAAGAACCCGAGGTCGACAGCTCGAGGCGGGACTACTTCTACAGCGCCTACGAAGACACCCACTGGCTGGGTCCAATCAAGATTGCGGGACCACAACCGACGTTTTGGTACGGGACAAGCTTCCCCTACGCGGATCAGTACATCCAGTTCTCCCGCGTGGCGCGTCGAGAGATCTACAACCCGTTCTTCCGACAGTGGCACTGGCGGGTGGCCTGCGAACAGCTCATCTACAGTCACGCCGAGAACGAGGTGTTCGGCGACACCTCGACGCCGGCGCGCTACACCCTGAATACGGTGCGCACGCTTCTTGTCGCGGGCGAAGAAGACGACCATGAGCACGTCCGCATCTACGACGGGACCAAGAAGCTGGGCGAGTTGATGACACAGACGCCTGGACGGCTCTTGCTGCTCCGCGAGACTGGTCATTCGATCCACACCGAGCGGCCACAGTACTTCGCTTCCGAGATCGTGAACTTCCTGCGCGAGGACCGCGCGCCCGGGCTATCGGCCAGCACGGCGACTGCAGTGTCGACCTTGCTGCTCGACGACGACCGAGAGCGCGCTCCCGCCGATTCGACGGCCGCGATGACCGCAGTGTCGTCTCTGCTTCTCGATGGGTCGCCGCCCTAACCAGGAGCCGTCGCCGTCCACTCGGTCTCCAGTGCGTTCTCTTAACCGCTTCGAATCGAAAGGAAAGATGTGATGGCGAGGTATGAAGGGGGTGCATCCATTCGCCGTGCGTTGAGCATGCCCAACGGCGGCGCCCAGTTGGATATTCGGCCGGATGGCCTGGATTGGCAGTGGACCACCGTGTCGCCCGAGCGGGCACGCGAGGCCTTGGCATGCGGCCTGTCTGCGATCGCCGGTGGATGGAAGCTCTACGTCTCTCTGCCCGACGATCCGAATTCGAACTCACTCGAGATCGTTGGCCTGACCAACACACCCGGATGATCACTGCGGGGGCACGAACCGCTGCGGTGGATTGACATCCTGGCGAGGCCGACATCTCAGGCCGACCCAGCCACCACCTGCCAGCTGCCGGATCGTAGACCGGAGTAGAGCGGGCCAAGCGTCGGCACGGCCTGATCATCTAGGAGGTGCGCCGATCGGATGCCGAAGACTGGTGTCGCGTCAAACGCGAGACCATGACCCTCGGGCGGCAAACGCTAACATTCGCCAATCCGGGGACTTTCGGCCCGTGACGTTTGCGATATAGCCGTCTATTGTCCAGTCGCATGTCGGGTGGAAAGATCTGAAGGATCGGTGGGGACGCATGTGGGCCTGGTTACGGCACGCTGTGATTCGCGGCCGCCAACGACGTGGCGAGGCGGTGGCCGACGATGAGACTGTTGTTCCTGAGATCGGACCAGTCGAAGGGCCTGTATGGGTGGCCTGGCGCGAAGGAAGCCTGACTCGTGCAAAAGAACTCGAAACGCTGTGCGACTGGCTGAGAATACGGTACCCGCAAAAGAGCGATGAGGTTCTGGCGTCGGCGATTGAGAGCCACCTTACGGCGGCCAGGGAAGCGGCTTGGGTCAAGGATCTGCAGCCGTCCAGACGGTTCAGACGGTTCCGGATATTCCGCAACGGACCCCTTATCGAGCGAGCACGCAGCAATCTCGACGCTGCCGAAGCTCAGCTGCTCAATCTCGCTCCGCCCGACTACATACTCGGTCAAATGCCATCCTTGCTCAGCCACGTGCAGCGTCATCTGCCTCCAGCCGACTCCCGCCGCCAGGAGTTCGAGCGAATCGCTCAAGAGCTAGGGATCAAGGACGCGGACCATCCGTTGCTTCACAACACCAAAGATCTAACCCCCACCAAGGACCAGCAGCTCGAGATCGTCGAGAAAAGGCGCGGCGCGATCGTCAGTATCTTTCGAGGAGCAAGCTCGGCGGGGCTCCGCGAGCACGTACGGCTGCGCAGCTTCCGAAACGTCGTGGTCGTCACGACCGTACTCATGACGGTACTGACAATCGGAGTGGCGCTGACCGGCTATTTCCGTCCCACGTTGATTCCACTGTGCTTCGCCCCTGAGGAATCCGGGATAGCCACGGTCGTCTGCCCGACCGCCCAGTCCGAGCCGTTCGTTCCTCTCGAAGGCGAACCACCGCCCGACGCCGACGCCCCACCGGTAGACATTGACGAAGTCATCGAGGCCACAGCCAGTCCACAGGACCTCATCGTGGTCGAACTCGTCGGGCTCACCGCTGCTGCCATAGCAGCTGCCGCCGCCATCCGCCGGATCAGAGGCTCATCCGAGCGATACGGCCTACCTGTTGCTCTCGCCGCCCTCAAGCTCCCGACCGGCGCAATCACCGCGTTCCTCGGCCTGTTACTCATGCGTGGTCAATTCGTCCCCGGACTCAGCGCATTGGACACGTCAGCGCAGATCCTTGCCTGGGCCCTCGTGTTCGGGTACGCGCAACAGCTATTCACCCGCCTAGTCGATCAGCAGGGCCAGACCGTACTTGACAATGTGAGGGGTGCCGACCGGCCTAAAGACAGCGCAGAGCCTGCGGCGTGATGCCGGTTGAGGATGCGGGAATGTAGGACGGCGAGGAAGCGACTCACGCACCGTTCGGATCTCTGATACCCGCAGACGCCACTCACATCCGGTGCGTCGCCGTCCAACAGCCAAGAGATCGTTGTGTATAGGTGGTCGCGTGTCCTCGTGCGTTTGCGAAGTGGGTACAGGATCGGAACACAACCACCGCGGCAGCCTGAAGAGGAAGCTTCAGATGTTCCGTCGCATGCTATGACTGGATCGTTGGCAGCAGCGAGGCGAGATGATGTCGAACCACCGCTGGGCAGCATGGGAGCGATCCGCCTGGCGGCCTCGACAACAGCTCGCACGTCTCCGATCGAGTCGGACATCATGGTGCGGGTCGTGGTGCGAAACGCTGTGAACCAGAGCTCTAGGGAACGGCCAGATCGGTCGATAAGAGGACTCCTGCTGCCTGAAATCGACCAGATTCGGTGCGGAGATGTGCGCTACGGATCAAGGGCTTGGGACTCGAATCCCTCCGAGCGCGCCGCCTCCGAACTCCGCAAGGTGGATTTGCAGATCGCTGTGTGGCTCTGTGTTCGTGTCTCTGAAATGTCGTGCCCCGGACCTTGTGAGCACTCAACCTCGATGGCCGCGACGTCTCGCTACGCCGAGGATCTCGCCGTCAGCCAGACCGGCGACTGCCGGCCGGGAGGCCCGCTACCGGTACGCCGTCGACGTAGGTGACGTCCCTCGTGTGAACGCTGGGGACGGTGGCGCCCGGGACGACAACACCGAGGAGGTTGAGGGGATCGGTGGCGTTGACCGTGACCTGCTCGCCGACCGGCGGCAGCTTGCGGACGAATGCGAGCTGCTCCATCGCCTCCGGTAGGGCGTACTGCTCACCGCTGAATCCGCTCACGAAGCGCCCGCCGCGGATCAGGCCACGGTCTTCCAGGCGGCGCAGCGCCCACTGGACATCGCGCCACGGCAGGCGCACGGCTTCGCGGATCGCGAGCTCGCGGATGACGACGCCCCACCGGTTGAGCAGCTGCTCGGCGACTGCTTCGGCCAGCTCGTCGCGGTCCCACGTGTCGCCCAGCGACGCCACTGACGACACCAGTGACCAGCGGCCGGCGGCCGCGGCGGAGGTGCGAGCGGCGCGGCGGAGGGTCGACATCCGGCCGGCGCTGTAGGTGCGCGGGTACGACGGACGCCGGTCGCGGGATACTCGCGCCCGGATCGCACCGAATCCATCGGACATCAAGAGCCCACGCGAGATCCCGTCCCACAAGCCCTGCTCGATGTCCTCGGGCAACCGACCGGTCGCACTCGCCAGCTCGGACGCGAAGCAGGCACCGCGAGTGCCCAGCGCGTCGATGATCTCGGCCGTCGCACCCGCGTCGGGCAGAGCGGCGCCGACCTCGTGCCGAGCCGCCGCGAGCAGCCAGGGTAGATCGGACCGCAGCACGACCGAGATCGGCGTCGCTCTCGACGGTGAGCCCGGCGGTGCATCGGGGTCGCGGTCGCGAGGCGTCAGCCGGAGCCAGGCGATGGCGCCCTCGTGGCAGAGCCGGTCGAGCCAAGCCGCCTCGTATCGGCGCAGCCGCAGGCCGATCAGCTCGGGTTCCCACGCCGAGGCGGCAGCCTCATAGCCCTGAAGCTGCTCGAGTACGGCGAGCAGCCCCTCCTCGCCGACGAGCTGCGTGCCGGGGGCGAGGTGCTGCCAGCGCAACAGGAACCGCATGAAGTCTTGTGGAGTCGCCGGCGTGACCGCCTTGCGGCGCGATTTGCGAGAGTACGAGTGCATCCGCGTCAGCAGGCGGCGGGCCACCCACTCGACGTCGTCGGCTCCCTCGGAGTAGCGGCCCTGGAAGGCGAAGCCCTCCGCCTGCAACGCCGCCAACCCCGCGACCACCCGCCGCCGCGGCAGGCACGTTGCCTCGGCGAGCGCGTCGACCGTCGTCACGCCGCTGATCTCGAGGTGTCCCCGGATGGCCGCGGCAACCGCGTCGTCGGCGCCATCCAGAGCCTGCTCGGCCATCCGCTGCCGTTCGGTTGTGCACCACAAGACTGCCCCGTCCCGTGAGATCGCCTGCACGCGTCCCCGCTCGACAAGCCGGGCACACAGCTCCTGCCACTCGGTACGGGCGCGAGTCAGGACGAGCGACGCCAACAGGTCATGGAGATCGTCAGCCGTCTCGGGGACGGGCCGGATCTCGTCGTGCACCTGCGCGATCGCCGCCGGGTCGAGCTTGCCGATCGTCGCGAGATCGATCGACAGGCCGCGCCGTAGTGGCACGGAACCGGTGCGCCGGTTCTGCACCTCGTCCTCGTCGTCGAGGAAGGCGTACGGGCGGGCGGTGAGGATCTCGTGGGCGAGGACCGACGGCTCGGTCGTGTCGATGCAGTGCACCGAGATGGCGCCGCTCTCGATGCGTTTCCAGACCTCGATCAGCCCGTCGGCGTCGATCGCCTCGTGCAGGGTGTCGTCGACCGTCTGGCGTACGAGCAGGTGGTTGGGCACGTCGATCGCACCGACGACGTTCTCCTGACATGCCGCGGCATCGGGGAACACCGCGGCCATCAGGTCGTCGGACTCCATCCGCTGGATCGGTGGCGGATTCCGGCGGCCGCCCCGGAAGCGGAGCACGAGCAACGATCGGTTGAGGTTCCACCGCCACCGCGACAGGAACAGCGGCGAGTCGAGGATCGCCTGCTCGAGTGTGTCGCGGATCGTACGGCTGTTGAGATAGCGGACGACCTCGTTGAGCGGGAAGCTGTGGTGCGGGCCGAGCGAGAGGACGACGGCGTCGTCGGTCGCGGCAGCCTGCAGCTCGAAGTTGAACGTACGGCAGAACTTCTTCCGCAGCGCGAAACCCAGACCGCGGTTGATCCGCCCGCCGAGCGGCGAGTGGATGACGAGCTGCATCCCGCCGGTCTCGTCGAAGAACCGCTCGACCACGAGATGCAACTGGGTCGGCATCGTGCCGAGCGCCGCGCGCCCGGCGGCGAGGTAGTCGACGATCATCGTGGCGGCGTCGGCGTTGATGGCAGCGGCCTGGCGCAGCCACGCGCGAGCGCCGTCGGGGTCGCTGGCGGCGAGCTGTTCGTCGACCCGTCGGCGCAGGTCGGACACCTCTTCGGAGAGCTCGTCGGTACGGGCCGGCGCTTCGCCGATCCAGAACGGCAACGTCGGTGGCGTATCACCGGCATCGCGGACCCGGACCACACCGGACTCGATGCGCCGGATCTGCCACGAGTGGGTGCCGAGTGTGAACACATCGCCGGCCATCGACTCGATCGCCCAGTCCTCGTTGACGGTGCCGATGAGCGTGTCGTCAGGCTCGGCGAGCACGCGATACTCACCGGTCTCCGGGATCGCGCCTCCGGAGGTGACCGCCGACAGCCGGGCGCTCTTGCGGGCGCGCACCTCGCCGTTGACGCGGTCGTGGTGGAGGTACGCGCCACGCGTTCCGCGACCGGTCTCGACTCCGTCGCTGACGAGCGCGAGTACGTCGTCGAACTGCTCGCGAGTGAGCTCGTTGTAATGGGCGGCCCGGCGTACGAGGGCGTAAAGGTCGTCGGTGCGCCACTCGCAAGCGGCGACCTCGGCGACGAGTTGCTGGGCGACGATGTCGAGCGGGAGGCGAGGCAGGATGATCGTGTCGAGCCGGCCGGCCCGGACAGCGGTCAGCAGCGCCGTGCACTCGACGAGCTCGTCGCGAGTCGTCGGATAGAGCCGCCCCTTCGGGGTGCCGGCCCGGCTGTGGTTGGACCGTCCGACCCGCTGCAGGAACGTGGCGATGCTGCGCGGCGACCCGATCTGGCAGACCAGCTCGACCGGTCCGATGTCGATGCCGAGCTCGAGCGAGGCAGTCGCCACCAGGACCTTGAGATCGCCGGCCCGCAACCGCGACTCGACCCGGTAGCGGCGGTCCCTGGACAGGCTGCCGTGGTGGGCGGCGACGTAGTCCTCACCCACCCGTGAGCCCAGCTCGTGGGCGAGGCGTTCGGCCAGGCGGCGGGTGTTGACGAAGACCAGCGTCGTCTGATGCTGCTCGACGTGGGTGGCGATGCGGTCGAGGATGTCGCCCATCTGCACGGCCGACGCCACGGCCTCCAGGTCACCCTCGGGCAGCTCGAGGGCGAGATCGAGATCGCGCTGGTGACCGACGTCGACGATGTCGGGAAGTGGCCGGTCACCTACGAGCAGTCGGCCCACCCGCTCGACCGGGCGCTGGGTGGCCGACAGCCCGATGCGTACCGGACGCCGTTCGCACAGCGCCTCCAGCCGTTCGAGGGTGAGCGCCAGGTGGGCACCCCGCTTGTCACGAGCGACGGCGTGGATCTCGTCGACGATCACGGTCTCGGCGGTGCGCAATGCCTGGCGGCCGCGTTCGCTGGTGACGAGGAGATAGAGCGACTCGGGTGTCGTCACCACGAAGCTCGGCGGCCGTCGCAGCATCGTCGCCCGCTGCGAGCTGGTGGTGTCGCCGGTACGCACGGCGACGCGGATGTCCGGCGGCGTGAATCCGAGCTCGCGGGCGACCTCGGCGATCTCGACCAGGGGCCGCTCGAGGTTCTCGGCGATGTCGACCGCCAGCGCCTTGAGCGGCGACACATACACCACACGAGCCACATCGGTGACGTCGTCTCCCGCCTCGTACCCCCGATAGAGCGCGTCGATCGAGACGAGGAACCCAGCCAGCGTCTTGCCCGACCCGGTGGGCCCGGCGATCAGCGTGTCGTGACCAGCGGCGATGTGCGGCCAACCCAGCGCCTGCGGCTTGGTCGGCCCGTCCCGAAAGCGCCGGCGGAACCACTCCGCGACGGCGGGATGGAACCCGTCGAGCCCGGCAGCCGCAGGCGACTGACGCTCGGTGCCCGGTGCGAGTGTTGTCACCACTCACCCATTGTGCATTCGGGTTCCAGTCCGTACGAGGCGTCGGACGGACAGCTAGCCCGCCCGCACACTGACCCGAACGAGCAGCTCGGTCCAACGGTCGACGATGCTCGGCATCTCGTAGGCCGCTGCGTCCGCGAGCGCCGCCGCCCCCATCTGCTGCCGCAGGTCCGGCGAGTCCATCAGCTGCTCCAGCGCCGCGGTGAACGCCGCCTGATCGCCGTTGGGTACCAACCGACCGTTCACACCGTCCCGGACCGTCTCGGCCGGCCCGCGGGGACAGTCGTACGCCACCATCGGCAAGCCCACGCTCATCGCCTCGAGCAGCACCATCGGGAAGCCTTCGAACCTCGAGCTCAGCGCATAGATCGAGCTCTGGGAGAAGACGCTCGGGATGTCTCGGCTGTAACCCCGCAGTGCGACGTTCGACCCGACCCCGAGCGCGTCGATCATTCGCTTGAGCTTCGGCTTGGTCGCACCGGTTCCGTAGATGTCGAGGCGCCAGTCCGGGCGGGCGTCGGCGAGTGGCGCGTACGCCTCGATCAGCCGATCGAACGCCTTCTGCGGCACCAATCGCCCCGCGGCGACGACGACCTTGTTGACCAGCGGCGACGGCTGGCTGGCGGCCGGCCACGACAGCGGGTTCGGAATCGCCATGATCTCGGTCGTCGCGTCGCCTATCATCGCGCGGTAGTCGCGCTCGTCAGCGCGGGTGAGCGGGACGAAGGCGTCGAGGGCCTCGATCGTCTGGCGTACGAACTCGCGCGGCTTCGCCGCACCGGTCCGCATCGGGAAGTTCAGGTGGTCCTGGCCTACTTTGGCGGCTCCGGCCGGAGCGAACTGGCCGGCGAATCGGTTCAGCGCCGGAGTCGTCCCAATCACGACGTCGGCGGTCACCTGATGCAGGGTCTCGATCAACGGCTCGTCGCTCGACGCCCAATGCCGCTCGTCGAGCGGAGCGATCGCCGACGGCTCCTGGCGGCCGAAGATGATCTTCCGCGACACCGGCTCGCCGTGTTCGTCGACGCCGCCCTGTTCGAGGTCGCGCCGCTCGCCGTCCGGTCCGTACGGCCGGATGTCCACGACGTGTCGTACGTCGATGCGCGGGTCGATGTCGAACACGGTCTGGTTGCGCGCCCGCAACAGCCCGACGAGCTGAATGTCGAATCGCTCGATCAGATGGTTCGCCAGGTTGATCACGGTGTGCGATATGCCGCCGTGTCCGTCGGCCCGCGGCAACATCACGCATAGCCGCGGCCGTCCACCGGTCGAACGATCGTCTACGTCAGGCATCCGAACCCCCAGTTCCGGTCTTCGTTCATCCCGTCGTCGGTCGAGCCCCTGCCACGCGTACACGTGCTCCGTGCCCAGCCGCGGCCTCGTCATGCCAGTCCGGTACGTCCGCCGCGAGGCGTAGTCGACGGTTGCGGGCGTTGCGGGGTTCGTCCGCGTCCGTTCGTTCTGGCCGGGTACACGAATGCTCGAGGAGGGGCGAAAGGAGGCACGATGGCGCGCCAAGGCGGACGTGCGATGAGTGCTGTTCTTCTCCCTCCACCTCGGCCGATCTGTGGCCGCTCCGTCCGACGGCGTCCGCTGCGGTCTCGATGTCCCCTCGGACGGTGACCATCCGGCATGGGTTGCTCGAGGGAGTGCCGCCGGAGATGCTGGCGTGGTGGTACGGGCACGTGCCCGGGACGATGGAGTACGCCGGCGGCGTCTATCCCCGCTATCTGGTGTGGCACCCGCGTGACCACATCAGTTATGAGGTGCTCGGTCGGGCCGACGACGCGGTGGGGAGCGGGACGCGGCTGCGTATCGTCGAGGCGCCGCAGCGCGACGTCGACCGGCTGATCGACCTCCGGGTCACGGTCGTCGAAGTCTCCGAGGTGGGTGCCGTGAACGAGAGCCGGGCCTTGGGCAGCAATGTCGTACGAGTCGAGAACGCGTTCGAGTTCGCGTCGAGCGGCGTTCGATACGTGTCCCGGATGAAGCTCGGCGACGAGACGCTCGCTGGCCGCCTGCTGCTCAACCGGATCGCGACCCAGCGGGTATTTCCGCCGGGCAGGCTGCGGGCGTGGGTTCGACATCATGTCGAGGAGATCGGCAACCTGCCCAACTTCCTGCCGGACCTGTTCGCCGCCGAGACTCACTGCCGCCTGGCCAGGTCAGTTGACCCGGCAGACCGGAGCGCCGGCCCGGATGGCGCGCGGGATCTCGGCGACTTCGTCGACGACGTCGAGCAGGTGCCCGAGCTGTTCCGGTCGGGCGGTCGACCTCAGCTGGACCGAGTAGGTGATGCCGGTCGACGCCCACGTGTCGGTGTCGAATGCGCCGACCGCGTGGACGCGTACGCCGTCGAGCTCGACTCCGAGCGCGGCGGCCTCGCGGTAGATGTCGTTGAGGACGCATCCGGCTGCCGCGAGATGCAGCAGATGTGCGCCAGTGAAGTCGGCCTCCACCGTCACGCCCTCCGACGTCCACTGATGCGGAAATCGCACCGCGTCGCGGTCGGAGGATCTCAACGTCCCGGCCGCCACCACGACTCCGAAGCCCTCGCACACCCGAGTCTCCTCCCCTTGCGCCTTGGCCGCGTCGTCCCATCCCGCAGGCCCGACGAACCCCGTACGGCAAGTCTTGTGCCCGGGCCGCGCGGTGTCATGCACCAACACGGCTCGGCGACGCGTTGACCCTGTTCGCCGCCGCGTTGGCCGGGCTCGCCGGACTCACGCTGGAGGTCATCTGAGCGACCGATCGTTTTGACTCCCGATCAGTTGCGCATCTAGCGAAGCGCTGCACACACGGCGAGCACCTGCATCTGTCGCAGCTGTCTGAACGTGACCGGATCGTCCTTCGGAACGAGCTGCCGGGTGATGGACACCGTGACGGAGCGGCGCCCGTCGAGTGTGGCGGCCGCGAACTGGGTGTAGCCCAAGGTGTTGCCGGTGTGCCCGTACATGGTTCCGCACCGTGTCTTATAGCGGAAGAGGGCCATGCCGGCCTTATTCAGACCCGGTCCGGGCGGTTCGGAGTGGCCTTTGACCAGTCGCAGCTGCTTGGCCTGGAGCCCGCGATCGAACAGTCGGGCGCCCACATAGCCGCGGATGAACCTGTCCAGATCCGCGGGCGTCGACACCACTCCGCCGGAGGCCCACGCAAGCCCGGCGGCGATGACCTCGCTCTCGTCCTCGGGTGGCTCACCCGGCGCGACCGCATACCCATGAATGAACGGCCGGGGCATCTGTGCGCCTCTGGGCAATGAGGTCCGACCCAGGTGCAACGGGTCCGAGACGAGTCGCTTCAAAGCTCTGGCGTACGGGCGGCCGGTCACCTCCTGCACCATTAGGCCGACGGCGATGTTGTCGGAGTTCGAGTACTTGTAGCGCGATCCCGGCTCGAACAGGAGGTCCTTGTTCTTGACGAAGGACAACAACCGGCGTGGCGGCATCGGCACCGTGGGGTTCGCGATGACCCGTTCCCGGAACGCCTGGCTCTTCGAGAAGTCCGGCACGCCGCTGGTGTGACGCAACAGCTGCGCCAGGGTTACGTCCGCCCAGGCATCGGGGAGGTACGGCAGCAGCTCGCCGATCCGGTCGCGCAACGACAGCTTCCCGCGGTCGACCAGCGTGAGCGCGACCGCGCCGCTGAACGCCTTGGCCACACTCGCGATCCGCATGTGGTCGTTCGGCCGGATCTCTCGCCCGGTCTCGACGTCGCCCACCCCGGCAGTGAGGACGCGCCGGTGGTCGCCACGGTGAACGACGACGACCATGCCAGGCGGTCCATTCGGAAGGTCGACCAGCGCATCCATGGCGCGCTGCAGCCGAGGCAGTCCCGACGCGTTCGCCGACTGGGACTCCGCACTCGCCGCCGCTTGGCTACCCGGCACGGATGCCACCAGAAGCACCGCGGCCGACAAGCCGGCGACCGCGGCTGCTCGCCGGGACCGATGCGAACTATCCGCTCGAGACATCAACTCACCTCCCAGGCAGCCCACCTGCCGCCCTACCTCACGGTAAGAATCGTCCCGACGGCGCGGGCTCACCCGGCGCGGGTGAGGTTGACCATCGGCACCGCCTCCCTGCCTGATCAGCTGACCGCCCGCTTCACGAGTGCGGCGATCTGCTTCTCGTTGGCGGCGGTCAGCTTCGTCAGCGCGAATGCGGTCGGCCACATGCTGCCCTCGTCGAGCTTCGCGACGTCGTTGAAGCCGAAGGTCGCGTACCTCGCCTTGAACTTCGCAGCGCTCTGGAAGAAACAGAGGACCTTGCCGTCCTTGGCATATGCGGGCATCCCGTACCAGGTTCGCGGCGTGAGTTCCGGTGCGGTTTCCTTGACGATGGCATGGATTCGCTCGGCCAGGACTCGGTCCGAGTCCGGCATCTCGGCGATCTTGGCGAGGATGTCCTTCTCCCCGTCCGCCTTGCTCGCGCGCGAACCGCGGCGGGCGGCGGTCTTCATCTCCTTGGCGTGCTCCTTCATCGCGGCGCGTTCCTCGGCCGTGAAGCCTTCGTACGACTTGCCGGTCCGGGTGGTCCGCTTGGCAGTCTTCTTCTTCGTGTCGTTCATGGCAGGTTTCCCTCCCCTGGCGCGTATGGCTGGCGATGTCATAAGGCTAGGGAGCCCGCCGCGGTGGCGGCTTCTCGATTCCTGATCGGTTGGATGCGACGGCGCCACCCTCTGGACATGCCACATTGTGCGTGATTCAGTGCCAATGGTGATCGTTTGTACCGGCCGGATCCGACGTGGGGTCGGCTGAACGCCCTGTGAGCCAGCCTGCGTCTGGTCCGCCAGGCCGAGAGGAAGTGCCACCCATGGCAGACCCGTACATCAGCTACGTCCCGCTGGACGAGATGGACGAGCGGATGCAGGAGGAGATGCACAGATGCGCGCGTGAGGGAACGCCGCGTCCGGAGAGCTCGGCGGTGCGCGCCCACGCGCCGAACGCGTTCTGGGCCTTCGCCGACTCGTGGAAGTCGATCTTCCACGGCGGCGTCTGTGACCACGCGATCAAGGACCTCTGCCGGGTCTACATCTCGCGTACGGTGAAGTGCGAGTTCTGCGGCAACCAGCGCTCCATGAAGGCTTCTGCCGCCGGCCTCGAGGAGGCGCAATACGACGAGCTGCTGAACTTCGAGTCCTCGGGCCGGTACGACGACCGGCAGAAGGCGGCCCTCGCGTACGCCCAGGCGATCGCTTGGGGCGAGCCGGACCTCGACAAGCTCTGGCAGCGCCTGCGTGAGCACTTCAGTGAGCCCGAACTCGTGGAGCTCGGCTGCTTCATCGGATTGACCTTCGGCCAGCAGAGCTGGATCCGGCTGCTCGGCATCGACCACCACCAGTACATGGCCGGTACCGACGCCTCGATGGCGCCCGGCTTCAGCAACGCCGACGAGCTCGCCGCCAGCAAGGCCCGTGAGGACTACTGGGCGAAGCGATAGCGTCGGTCGACGCTGATCTGACGTGGTCGCGGCGGGGAGAGTGCATGCTCGGAGACGACCTTCCACCTGCTCCAGGCCGCCGGACGCTCACGTGGCGCGCCTTTCTCGACGAGCTGCTCCCGAAGCTCTTTCGCCGCTGTGGTGTCGGCCCGGAGCAGTCCGCTGCCGTCGTCACAGACATCGAGCGGCGGGCTACGGACTATGCCGCCGGTGGTCGCAGCTCCCGTCGCATGTTGCGAGTGCCCTTCCTGGACGACGTCGCCGACTTCGAACCCCGGGAGGCGCCGCTCGGTGTGAAAGCCGACATCGCGGTCGTCGTCCGAAACAGCTTGCTCGAGGACGTCCACTCCCATGGTCCGATCGACGATCCTGAGTTGCTCGACATCACGTACACGGGGACCGGCGCGTTCAATGCGTGGCTGAACAGCAATGCGAACCCGAACGACCACGACCCACCGAAGGGCGTGTTCGCCGCGACCGCAGACTGTGTGCGTGCGAGCGCTGGGCTGCAGGCGCTCGCCCTCGCTGCGGAGAACGGCGGGCGTAGGTCGTTCCGGACCCCGAAGGCGCCGCCGCCCGTCACGCCCTGGACGGCCGATGGTGGAGCAGTCGACGATCCGGTTTGGGCCGACGGCCGGATCGAGCGCTCGGCACTTGCGGCTGTGGATTCGCACCTGGTCGGCATGCTCGACAGCGTCGCTGAAGGCTCGGCGGGGCTGCTGGTCACGAGCTCGCTCTCGCGCTACAGCCGCGACAGCGTGCTACTGGCGCAGATCGTCGAGTTCCTGCTAGCGCACAAGGCCACGATCCTGACGACCAACCTGATGCTGCGGCCAGGAGAGGCCTTCGCGCGTCGACCACCGTTCGTGGCAGCGGACTCTCAGAACACGTTGGTCGGCATAAACGCAGAACGCCTTTCAGGGATTCACGCCAAGGTGCTCAACCAAGTCATCGCCGAGCTCGGCCCGTCGACATGAGCCTAGGAGTTCGGCTGGTTCGGTGGGGGCTCGTGCGGCAGGCTGGCGACTCGCTCGCGATAGTCGGGTAGGTGGAGCTGGGCGAGCGTGTCGAGCGCCATCCCGGTCATTCGAGCCAGCCGTACGAGGTTGGCTTCGTCTTGATCGTCGAAGTCTCCCTCGAGCCGATCAGAGGCCTGGATGAACCCATAGTTGACGTTGTCCGGGCCGATGAGCGGAACGGCCAGCCAGCCTCGCATCGGAGGATGCTTGTCGGCCTGGCCACCGAAGTTCCGCCACTCGGGGTGGGCACGTAGTTCGGCGTCGGTGAGCCGGATCGGATGCTTGACCTGATGAGCGAGGGCGTGAATGCCGAATCCGCGGGCTGAGGATCGATAGTCCGCCCATGCCGCGTACTTCTCCGACAGCGAGAAGAACTTCCGCGCGTGCGCCCATCCGTCACCGATGAGCTGAGTAGCCGCCGCCTGATGTGCCCGGGCAAGCACCCTGGCGAGCTCTACCGTCTCGGCGAGTACGGGATCGACCTCCTGCAGGAAGCCGGCGAGCTCGGGCGGGACGTCCTGACTCGGCGGCGTGCTCGCGTTGTGGTACGTGTTCAGGAAGTGCTCGCCGGTCATGTCGACCCTCCTACCGGTGGCTCAGCTCTACCCAGATTGAACCCTCAGGGCGCCTGAGCCGCCAGCGCTGTTTGGATCCGACCTGGTGGGTACAGGTCCCCACGTCCGATCAGTGAGTCGGAAGGGAAGGACCCATGGGTATTGGCAGTGGTATCGCCCTCTTCGTGGTCGGAGCCATCGTGACCTGGGCGATCAACATCAACTTGCCGTACGTCGCGGACTATGCGCTTGGCGTGATCTTGATGGTGGCCGGCGCGGTCTGGTTCGTCGTCGCCTTGATCATGCACCTTCAGCGTCGTCGGGACCACGTGACCGAGCACTATCACGGCCACGAGCACCCGTACGACCAGCCGCATCGCTGAGGACCCGCCGCTGTCGACAAGGGCCAGCGATCGTCACGCTAGCTCGTCGGGTCCGCCGGCGTCGCATCGAGCCGGGTCACCAGCCGGAATCGCTCGAGGACGACCTGGGTCGCATCGGTGACCGCGAAGGTCGGGTCGCCTAGTGCCGCCCGCATGTCGTCGCTGTGCCAGAAGGACTCGTGATCTCGGCGCCAGTCCTCGACGGTAGTGTGGCCCTCGCCTTCGGCGACAGCGTGATCGAGGTCGACGTCGGCGATCGGCACGATCCGTACCCCCGTCGTCTCGATGATCGCGACGGGGTGATCGGACGAATCGACGACGACCGACCGCTCCCCTTCGCGCGGCAGCGGCTCGCGTTCGACTTCGTACTCCGCGACAAGGCCGGTCGTGCTGGTCTTGCGGCCGTCGAGGATCGCCTCGACGAGCGTGTCACGCAGCGGTCCCGGGAAGGCGAACAACGCCTTCGGCAGACCGGCGAGGCCATGGGGATCGGCATCCGAGGACACGGCCGGATCGTAGCTCGCGCAGCGCCTCGCCCTGTGACAGGGTGGGCATGGAGGAGCGGCGTGGCAGACACCACCGACACGGGTAGCCTCGCGGAGCTGCGGTCATCGGCCCGGGGCTGGCACGGGGTGCAGATCGCCGTCCTCGGTTTCATCGGACTGTGCGGCGTACTCAAAGGCAGCGACGCCGGCCTGCCGCGGTGGCTGGAGGTCCTGGCCGGCCTCCTGATGCTGGGCGCGCTGGCTGTCGCGTGTATCGCGACCGTCCTCGTGGCGTTCGCCGCCTGGCCGGTGTACGCGAGCGCGCCGCGGCCCGACGACCCGGTCGAGGTCCGGCGTACGGTCGGGCGGCTCCGACTCGGCATCGGGCTCACCTTCGTCGCCGTCGTGATGACAGCGCTGGCGACCATCTCCCAGTGGTGGCCGACCGAGGCCGAGGCTGCGACGTCGGCGGCACTCGTGGAGGTCACGACGGCTGACGGCGATGTGTGCGGCGAGCTCCAGCAGATCGACACCTCGGGCATCACCCTCACCGCGGACGGGAGCGACATCGCGATCGAGTTCGACCAGGTGGTCTCGCTGCAATCGGTGGACGCCTGCTGAGCTTCGCCAGGTGCGATAGAGGGGATAGCGCTCCCCGTCCTTCGCTGCCACGATCGCACCACCGGCCGTAGGAGGAGCCATGACCGTTCACCAGATCCGGATCGACCGGACCAAGACCCTGTTGGAGGAGCCGAACACGGGCCACAACCGGTGGCATCCCGACGTTCCGCCGGTCGTGCGGTGCGAGGTCGGCGACGAAGTCGTCATGGACACTCGCGACGCGTTCGACGGGCAGATGGGTCCGGACGCGACGCTGGAGACGGTGGGTGCTCCCAATCTCGACGTGGTGCATCCGCTCACGGGACCGATCTACGTCGAGGGCGCCGAGCCGGGCGATCTGCTCGAGGTGGAGATTCTCGAGGTCGAGCCGGACAGCTACGGCTACACCGTGCAGGTGCCGGGATTCGGATTCCTCCGTGACGTCTTCCCCGAACCCTTCAAGGTCAACTGGGACATCGCCAACGGGTGGGCGACATCCGCGGATCTGCCTGGCGTACGGATTCCGGGCTCGCCGTTCATGGGCACGATCGGACTCACACCGGGACACGATCTGCTGGCCCGGACGACGGCGCGCGAGCAGGCGCTGCTCGATCGCGGCGGCATGGTCCTGCCGCCGTCGCCGGCATCCGCCGTACCCAGCGACGCTCGTCTCGCGGCGGAAGGGCTGCGGACGATCCCGCCTCGGGAGCAGGCGGGCAACGTCGACATCAAGCAGCTCGGCGCCGGCACGACGCTGCTGATCCCGGTGGATACGCCGGGTGGCTTGTTCTCCGCCGGCGACGCCCACTTCGCCCAAGGCGACTGCGAGACCTGTGGCACGGCGATCGAGATGCGGGCGACGCTGCGGGTCCGATTCGGAGTCCGCAAGGGCGAGGCGGCCGAGAAGGGCATCAGCGATCTACGGTTCACGCGCTCCGACTACTACCTGCCGCCGGAGTACGCGGCGCCGCGCCGGTTCTACGCTACGACCGGCATCTCGGTCACCCGCGAGGGCGAGAATCGCGCCGAGGACGCCACCCTTGCGGCCCGAAACGCGCTGCTCAACATGATCGATCACCTCGGCGAACGCGGCTGGACCCGCCAACAGGCGTACGCGCTGTGCAGCGTCGCCGTCGACCTCAAGATCAGCCAGCTCGTCGACGTCCCGAACATGCTGGTCTCGGCGTTCCTCCCCGAGGACATCTTCGTGGGCTGAGCCCGCCGCACGCGGGACCTTTGGCCCCGTCATGACCATCGGACCAACGCGTAGCCTATGGAGTCCCATGAAGGAGCCCCGTCTCGGCGTCGTCGCCCGATCCCGCAAGGAGAACGAGTGGCGGCTGCCGATCCACCCCCAGCACTTCGAGCGAATCGACGAGGACCTTCGGGGTCACCTCCATGTCGAGCGGGGGTACGGAGAGCGCTTCGGCATCTCCGACGAGCGGCTGAGACTGTACGTCGCGGGCTTGCACGACCGGGAGTGGCTCCTCGCCGAATCCGACATCGTCGTGCTGCCCAAGCTCCAAGCGCAGGATCTCGCCGAGATCGGCGTCGGCCGGACCGCGTGGGGCTGGCCGCACTGCGTACAGGACGAGCAGCTGACCCAGGTCGCGATCGATCGCCGCCAGACGCTGATCGCCTTCGAGGCCATGAACTATTGGACCTCGGACGGCAGCTTCGGTCTCCACGTCTTCCATCAGAACAACGAGATGGCCGGCTACTGCTCGGTGCTGCACACCCTCGAGCTCGTCGGATCGACCGGGGTCTACGGACGACGGATGTCGGCCGTCGTGATCGGGTTCGGCGCGACCGCCAGAGGAGCCGTCACGGCGCTCGTCTCGCATGGCGTCCACGACGTCTGCGTACTCACGTCACGCCCGATCCAGGCGGTCAGTGCGCCCATCCATGCCGCGCGCATCCGGCGGCTCGTACGCGACGGATCAGCCGACGGCGAGCTGTCCGTGGTGACTGACGCCGGCCGAGTCCCGGTCGCGGAGTTCCTCACTCAGCACGACATCGTCGTCAATTGCACGCTGCAAGACCCCAATGCGCCGATGATGTTCGTCTCCGAGAAGGACCTTGGGACGTTTCGCCCGGGGAGCCTGATCATCGACGTGTCCTGCGACGAGGGCATGGGCTTCGACTGGGCCCGACCCACCTCGTTCAAGCAACCGACGTTCGTGGTCGGCGACAACGTCGTCTACTACGCGGTCGATCACAGCCCCTCCTACTTGTGGAACTCCGCGACGTGGGTGAACAGCGAGGCGCTGCTTCCGTTCGTGCGCCGGGTGCTCGGCGGCGCCGAGACGTGGGACACCGACAAGACGCTTCGTCGGGCGATCGAGATCCGTGACGGGGTCATCCAGAATCCGGCGATCTTGACCTTCCAGGACCGGTCGCCCGACTATCCGCACCCGAAGGTGTAGCGCCGGCGGATCGATGCGGCCAGAGTGGGCCGTTGGAGGACGCCAGCAGCCGACCGAGAGGAGCGACCATGGCGGACACGACCTACGTGATCGTGGGTGCCAGCCTGGCCGGAGCCAAGGCCGCGCAGACCCTTCGCCGAGATGGCTTCGACGGTCCCTTGGTGCTGATCGGCGACGAGGGCGAGCCGCCGTACGCGCGGCCGCCGTTGTCGAAGGAGTATCTGATGGGCGAGACGCCGCGCGAGCGGATCTACGTTCATCCACCGGCGTGGTATGCAGACCACGATGTCGACCTGCGCTTGGACACGGAGGTCACGAGCATCGATCCCGCGGCCCACGAGGTCACGCTCGCCGATGGCTCCCGGATCGGTTATGCCAAGCTGTTGCTGACGACCGGGTCGAACCCGCGACGACTGCCGATTCCCGGCGCCGACCTCGACCAGGTCCACTACCTGCGCCGAGTCGGCGACAGCGATCGGATTCGGGACATGTTCGCGGCCACCTCTCGATTGGCGGTCATCGGCGGCGGCTGGATCGGCTTGGAGACCGCGGCCGCCGCCCGCGCCGCCGGAGTCGAGGTGGTCGTTCTGGAGGCGGCGGACCTGCCGCTGCTGGTGGCGCTCGGGCCCGAAGTCGCCGAGGTGTTCGCCAAGCTGCACCGCGATCATGGCGTCGACCTGCGGGTCGGGGTCCAGGTTGCCGAGATCACCAGCCACGAAGGCAAGGTGAGCGGGGTACGGCTCGCCGACGGCACTCACATCGAGGCGGAAGCCGTCATGATCGGGGTCGGCATCACGCCGAACATCGGCCTCGCCCAGGACGCCGGACTCGATGTCGACAACGGCATCCGGGTCGACGCCAGCCTCCAGTCGTCCGATCCCGACATCTACGCCGCCGGCGACGTCGCCAACGCCTACCACCCCCTGCTCGGTCGGCACATCCGGGTCGAGCATTGGGCCAACGCGCGATATCAGCCGGTGACCGCCGCCAAGGCGATGCTCGGAGCGGACGTCGTCTACGACCGCGTGCCGTACTTCTACACCGACCAGTACGAGCTCCGGATGGACTATTTCGGCCACTTCGAGCCCGGCGACTACGACGAGGTCGTCTTCCGCGGAGACGTCGGGGCTCGCGAGTTCGCCGTCTTCTGGCTTGCCGGTGACCGGCTGCTCGCGGGCATGCACATCAACCTCTGGGATCTGACCCGCAAGATCAGGGACCTCGTGCAGTCCGCGCCCACCGTCGACAAGCGCAAGCTCGCCGACCCGCAGGTGCCGCTCGAGGAGGCCGTCGTCACCTGAGGCCAGCGGGAAGATCGGGCGGGACGGGTGACCCGTCCTGTTCAGGACGAATGGCTCTGTATGTCATTCATGTCGGCACTGCATTGTGGGGTCGACTGTTGCTGAACGAGGACGAGGGGGACGTTCGTCTGTCGTGATTGAAGCAAGCGTTCCGAGCGAGACGTCGGACGATACTGATCCGGACAGCATGCGGCGCCGCCCACTCCAGATGCTGCAGCAGGCGGTTCAGTCCACCCCCTGCCGAGCACTCCGACGGTGCAGCTGTGCAGCGTGGAGGAGCGGGGCCTGTGACCTCGTCGAACGTGACCTTCGGGCCGGCGTCGCGCACGATTCGGGCCTTCCGGAGGCGGAGGTGCGAATTCGCGTCACCTGGCGCGAACGATGGCTGGGTTCCTCGGACGCCGCTGTCTAGCGCTGACAGCACCGCTGGAGGTCTCAGATCTCGAGTCGGGACTCTTCGAGGTCGAGCTCGCGCAGGATGCGATTCATGACCTCGTTCGAAAGGTCGCCGTCGCTTCGCATCCGGATGAGCGCGTCGCGCTGGGCGGCGAGCACGAGTTGCATCATCTGCTGGTAGGCGAGTGAGCGGTCCTCGTACCCGTCGTCCTCGATCTTGCCGGCGCGGGCGGCGAATCGGCGTTTGCGGTACTCATAGAGGCCGCGCATCCGCTCGACCGTCTCGTCGCGCGTCCATTCCTCGCCGGCGAGGGCGTCGAGCTGCTCGATGGCCGCCTTGGTGGCCCGCAACCGGGCGCGTACCTCCTCGTCCGCGTCGGCGCCGCCGTCGTCGATGCCCAGGCGGCGGATCAGCGCCGGCAACGACAGGCCTTGTACGACAAGCGTGAAGAAGATGACCGCGAAGGTCAGGAAGATGATGAGGTCCCGCTGCGGGAAGGCGTCGCCGGCGTCGGTCGTCAGTGGCAGGGCCAGGGCGACGGCGAGCGAGACCGCGCCGCGCATGCCGCTCCAGGCCATCACGAGGCGCCATCGGGCGCCGATCCGGCGCTCTCGCTGTGCGGGCCGCCGGTCGATCGCTCGGATCAGGTACGGCATGGTGAAGAACCAGAGGAGCCGGGTTCCCACGACGGCCCCGGTGACCGCCAGGGCGTAGCCGGCGAGCGTGCCCGCCGAGTATCCCGACAGGCCGTCGAGGGCGGCCCGAAGCTGCAGGCCGATCAACACGAACAGGATCGCGTTGACGATGAAGTCCAGGATGTTCCAGACGAAGTAGCCCTGCAGTCGGACCCGCGCGGGAAGGATCCGCGCGGCCATGACGCCCATGTAGATGCCGGCGGTGACGGTCGCCAAGACCCCAGAGGCGCCGATGGCGTCCGCGGGGACGAACGCCGCGTAGCAGGTGAGCAAGGAGATCGTGATGCTCACCTCGGTGTCGGCCATCCGCTTGCGGATCTCCGCGACGATCACGCCGACGGCCAGGCCGATGGCGACCCCTCCGATCGCCCCGAGGACGAATCGCAGGCTGGCCTCCGCGAGCGAGAAGCTTCCGGCCACGACAGCGGCGACCGCGACCCGATAGGCCACCAGGGCCGTCGCGTCGTTGAACAACCCCTCACCCTCGATGCTGCTGACCATTCGTCTCGGCGCATCGAGCCGGCGCATGATCGTGGCCGCCGCCAGCGGGTCCGTCGGCGAGACGATCGCCCCGAGGACGAACGCCACCTGCCAGTCCATCCCTGGGATGAGGGTGTGCGCGGCCCAGGCGACGGTGGTCATCGTCGCCAGTACGAGGCCGATCGTGCTGAAGGTCAGGGGCCGAATGCTGGCCCGGAGATCGTTGAAGTTCGCGTAGATCGACGCGGCATAGAGCAGCGGCGGCAAGAAGATGACCAGAACCACCTCGGGGTCGAGGTGGACCTCGGGCAGGCCGGGGATGAAGCCGAACACGGCTCCACCGACGACGAGCACGATCGGGTACGGAATGGAGATGAATCTCGCAAGAGCGCTCAGGCCCGCGACGGCCACCAGCAGCCCGGCGATCAAGAGCTCGGCTTCGCCCACCCCCTAAGTCTGCCGACTCCCCGATGTGGACGTCCGCAACCGGCACGAGGCCGTTGGCGGAAGCCTCCGGCTGGCTGACTGAACCTCCAGCCGGAGCTTCCACCTGGTCATATCGGCGTCGGATCGCGAACGTTACAGACCGCGCTTGTACTACTACTGTCGGTAATCAAGTCGACGGTCGATCACTTCACGATGCGATAGAGGAGATGCGTCGCGGCCGCGGTGTCGACGACGCTGATCCGTTCGAGTTGGAGGTGCTCGCCGAGGTGATCGACGAGCCGGTCGCCGCCGCCGAACAGGACGGGCACCAGATGGATCCCGACCTGGTCGACCAGGCCCGCCCGCAGGAACTGGCTCGCGACGTTCGGTCCGCCCATCACGTAGATGTCCTTGTCGCCGGCGAACTCCCTCGCCTGACGCAGGGCGCTCTCGATCCCGTCTGTCACGAACGTGTAGACGCCGTTCTCGGGGACGTCGTCGGGCGCCTGGTGCGTCACGATGACCAGCGGCACCCGGGAGGATCCGGTCGGCCCGTTGGCGCCCCACCAGCGCAGCGAGTCGTCGTACGTCCGTCGCCCACCGACGAGCGCGCCGGCCGCACCCACGGCATCCTCGAGGAGCTCCCGGCCGGTCGCGTCGGCGTCGCCCAGCGCCCAGTCGTGCAGCCGTTCGCCGCCCTTGCCGAGTGGCTCATCCGGAGTGGCGCCGGTCGCCTTGACGTAGCCGTCCAGCGACATGCTCACGTCGAAGATCACGTTGCCCATAGGACTCCCTTCGGTGCGTCACGCTCGTGCAGACTGACCGACAGCCTGACGGACGCCAGTGGCAGAGTTCTGTCAGTCCGGTGAAACTCCCCATCTGGTCAGGAAGGGGGCACGATCCGCATGCTGACCGTCGATCTGCTCGGACCGCTCCGCGTCGCCGTCGACGACCGACCGGTCGAGCTGTCGGCGGGACGGCTGCGGGCGCTGCTGGCCGTGCTGGCGATGTCGGCGGGCCGTACGGTCCCCACCGACCGACTCGCGTCCGCGGTCTGGGGTACCGAGCCCGGCGGCGATCCACGGACCAACGTCCGTACGAACGTCAAGCGATTGCGCCGCGCACTCGGATCCGCCGAAGAGGCGCTGGTCGTCGCCCGGCCGGGCGGCTACCTGCTGGCGGCTGAGCCGGACGACGTCGACGCGCTCCGCTTCGGCCGACTGCTCGACGAGGCCGCGGCGGCCACGGATCGGGTGACCGAGCGGTCCCGGTTGGCCGCCGCACTCGCACTGTGGCGCGGCACGCCGTTCGACGGGATCCGATCGGACTGGCTCGGGCAGTTCGTGGCTCCGGCGCTGCGGGAGCGATATCTGACCGGGCTCGAGCGGCGGGTCGACCTGGACCTCGCGAGCGGGTCACCGAACGACGCGTCGGACCCGGCCGAGCTGACCGTCCTCGCGGAGCGCCATCCGTTGCGCGAGTCCCTGTGGGTGCGACTGCTCCGGGTCCTCGAAGCGGCGGGTCGCCCGGCTGAGGCGCTGGAGCGATACGAGACGATCCGGCGTCGGCTCGCTGAGGAGCTCGGCACCGATCCCAGTGCGGAGCTGCAGCAGGTTCACGCCGATCTGCTCGGCGGCGGCGCTCCCCCTGTCGATCGCGCGGCCCCGCGGCAGTTGCCGGCCGCCGTCGACGGCTTCGCCGGTCGAGCGGCCACGCTGGCGGCGCTGGACGACCTGGTAGGTCGGCCCGACGACACGAGGTCGCCATCGTCGCGGATCGCGGTGATCGCCGGCACAGCCGGCATCGGCAAGACCACCCTCGCCGTGCACTGGGCGCAGCAGATCGCCGGACGATATCCGGACGGGCAGCTCTACATCGATCTACGCGGCTACGACCCGTCCGGGGAGGCTGTGCCGCCGGACGCGGCGATCCGGGAGTTCCTCGACGCGTTGCAGGTGCCGCCGCACCATATCCCGGACGGTCCGGCTGCCCAGGCCGGGCTCTATCGCAGCCTGCTCGCCGGGCGGCGCATGCTGGTGCTGCTCGACAACGCGCGCGACGCCGACCAGGTCGCTCCGCTGCTGCCCGGAGCACCCCGCTGTCTCGTGGTGACCACCAGCCGGGACCATCTCGCCAAGCTGGTCATGACCTATGGCGCGCGTCCGTTCACCCTCGACCTGCTGTCGCCGGACGAGGCGAGGCGGTTGCTCGCCAGCCGACTCGGCGAGGGCCGGATCGCCGCCGAGCCGGGCGCGACCGACGAGATCGTTCGCCGCTGTGCCGGGCTTCCGCTGGCACTCGCGATCGTCGCCGCCCGCGCCGCCATCCATCCGGCGCATACGCTCAGCGCTCTCGCCGACGAGCTCGGGGATGCCCTCGGCGCGTTGGATCAGGCCGCCGACGTATGCGCGATCTTCTCGTGGTCCTACGGGACGCTCGACGAAGCGGCGGCGCGGGTGTTCCGGCTGGTCGCCGGAGCGCATCCATGTCCCGACTGCTCGACGAGCGCCGCCGCCAGCCTCGCCGGCATCCCGGTTTCGGGAGGACGGGCGTCGCTGGCCGATCTGACCAGCGCCAATCTGCTCACCGAGCACGCTCCCGGTCGCTACTCCTGCCACGACCTTCTGCGCGCATACGCTGCCGAGCTCTGCGAGGCCGAAGACGCCGACCGGGACGCGGCTCGGCGGCGCCTCGTCGACCACTACGTCCACACCGCACGCGCCGCAGCCCTGCAGCTCGACGGGGATGACGGGGCCGTCGCTCTCGACCCCGCCCAGTCGGGCGTATCCGTCGACGGCTTCACCGGACCGGAGGAGTCGATGGCCTGGTTCACGGCAGAGCGATCGGTCCTGCGGGCGGCCTTGGATCTCGCTGTCGATCTGGGTCAGGATCGAGACGTCGGCCACCTGACGAGATCGCTGTCGTTCTTCCTGCATCGGCGTGGTCGCTGGCACGAGCGGGTGGAGATCCAGGAGGCTGCCGTGGCAGCCGCCCGCCGGTTGGGCGATCCGGCTGCCGAGACCCGAGCGCTCCACAACCTGGGCTGGGCGCTGGCCGACTTGGAACGCTTCGACGCCGCCCACCGCAGCCTCGACGCCGCCTTGGAGCGATCCCAGGACGACCCCTCCGGCCAGGCCTGGACGCACTACTACCGAGACATCATCTTCGCCATCCAAGGTCGGGAGGCCGACGCGCTCGACGCGGCCCGCCGGGCTTATGACCTCTTCGAGCAACAGGGCGACCAGGTCGGTCAGGCCATCGTGCTGACCGATCTCGGCTGGCACCACGGTCGCCTTGGTGACCACGACCTCGCCTTGGAGATGTGCGAGCAGGCGCTGGTGCTCCACCAGAAGCTCGGCAACCGGGGACATGAGGCCCATGCCTGGTCCTGCCTCGCCGAGATCCACGTCCAGGTGGGCGAGCCGGACGAGGCGGTCGGCTGCTATCGACAGGCGTCCGAACTGTTCCGGGAGATCGGCGACCTCTACGCCGAAGCCAGCATCCTGGCTCACCTCGGCGCTTCCTACCATCTCGCCGGCGACTCCACCGCCGCCGACGAGCACTGGCGCCGAGCCCACGTCGTACTCAGCGACCTCGACCCGTCCACGATCGACCAGATCCACACTCAGCTGCTGGCGATGGACCGATCCGCCGCCGAGGCCTTCCGCCAGCGGCGCTGATCTCCCGACGCGGCCGGGCGGGCTACTCGACGCGAGCGCGGTGGTCCGTGGCGAGGCTGTGGAGTTGGCACGGCTGACGAGGCGCCCGGGGACACAGCACCCAGAGATCGGAAGACGTCACCTGATAGAGGCGGTAGGGCGACGGCGCGGTGACGTCTGCCGGTGCGAAGCGGCTGACCCCACGGGCCTCAGACCCGGGATAGATCTCGAGGGCGCGGTCGATGTCGTCGCCTTCCAGTTCGCGGGCGGTGCCCACCGCGTAGACGGCACGGCCGTGGTACGGCTCGACGGTCGAGTCGAAGACGACGAGGCTCACCTGCGGGCGTACGGCGATGTTGCGCGAGTGCTGGGCGTCCAGATCGGACATCCAGTAGAACTCCCGCTCTCCCGCGGCGGCGAAGAAGACGGGCGAGGTCCACGGGCTGCCGTCGGCGTTGACCGTGCCCAGGGTCAGGTATCGGTTCACGTCGAGGAGGTCGCGTACGTGTTGGCCGAGGTCGAGAGTCATGGCGGGGCTCCTTCACAGTCGGAGGATCACCGTACGTGAGGACCTGAGACCAACGAGCTCAGCGCTTGGCGGGCAGCGACCTCGCGTAGGAGGCGCCGCGGGCCACCCACTGCTCGAGCTGGTCCGGCGCGTCCACTGCCGCCGCGGTGATCCGCAGCCATCCGCGCATCTCTCGTCCGCGCATCACCATGGGCTCCACGTCCTCGCGGACCAGGTCGTCTGCCTCCGCCGGATCGACCCGTACGAGCAGTCCGCCCTGTCCGCTCGCGGCCACGGCCATGTTGCCGTTGACGAGGAACGCCAGTCCGCCGAACATCTTCTGCTCGGTCACGCCCTCGCCACCGCCGACAAGCTCTCGGATCCGGTCAGCCAACACCTCGTCGTACGCCATGCTCGAAATTATCCGCAGCGCACTGACAATCGCAGTCGCGCAGGGCGTCACTGCCGCTTGAAGACGCCGGTCAGTCCGGCGATGAGCAGAGCCGCCAGTGCCCAGCCGGCGATCGTGTAACCGGCGCTCCACCAGGCGATGTCGCCCATCGGGACGAAGTTGTCACGCTCACCCAGGTCAACGCCGGGGATCAGGACATCGGCGGTGTAGCGACCGGGGTCGAACTCGACATCGGGACCGACGCCCTGCGCTCGGACGATGTCGCCGTCCTGCTCGGCTCGATCGAACCACCACCAGCCGAAGGTGAAGAGCAACACGATCGGGACGAGGATGCGCCAGGGCCGATAGCCATAACCGAGGGTGACCCGAAGCAGCAGGCTCCAGACGAACCGAATCGGCCACAGCAGTCGGTCGTACCAGCTGTTGACGGCGAGCCGACGACGCCATTGCGCGCTGATCAGCACGGTACGCGCGCCGTGTCCGTCACCCTCCCGGCGCAGGACGGCGGCGTACTGCTCGTAGGTCTGCGGAGTGAAGCCGTTGCCGTCGCGGCGAAGCCACCGGAGACGCTGCCGGACGCTGACCCGTGGCTCGGCCGCGATGGTGTCGTAGGTGAACCCGGGCAACCGGATCAGGTTGGGCCCCGGCCAGGTCGCTCGCGAGTCGTACCACGCACCGGTGCTGGCGAGGGTGAGGTTCACCTGGCCGTCCAGCTGCCTCGGTCGGAAGTAGATCGCCTCGGTCACGTCGGCTCGTTCGAGGTCGAGCGCGACGGCCGAGGACGCGTCGAACGAACCGTCGGTGCAGTCGAGGTAGCCGCCGATCCGGGCGCCGGTGAGGCTCACCGCTCCCGACGCGGTGAAGCCGTCCCGCAAGCTGACGTCGCCGTCGACGTGGAGGCGGCCGGCCTCGATCGCGGTGTCGCCGATGGTGTGGAAGGTCGCGGCGGCGCAGTCGAGCTGGCCGGTGATGTGGGCGTCGGACAGGATCACCGCTCCCTCGGCGGTGAACTGCTCGTTGCAGAAGACGTCGCCCTTCACGGTCAGGTGGCTGGCGTCGAGGGCGTCGCCGTCTCGGTTGACGAAAGTACCGCCCGAGCAGATGAGATGACTGCCGATCTCGGCACTGTGAAGCCGGACCGCGCCGTAGGCGTCGAACCCGTTGTTGCAGAACATGGTGCCGTCGACGGTGACGTTGTCGGCGGCGAGTGCCGCGCCGCCCGGGTTGTTGAAAGTGCCCCCGCCGCAGCTGAGGAGGCCGCCGACCTTCGCGCCGAGGAGATGGACCGCGCCGTTCGCCATGAACCCGTTCGTGCAGACGATGCTGCCCTCGACGGTGAGGTTGTCGGCGGCGAGTGCCTGGCCGCCCGGGTTGTTGAAAGTGCCGCCACGGCAGTTGAGCTGGCCGCCGATGTGGGCGCCGAGGAGCCGGACGGCGCCGTTCGCCGTGAACCCCTTGTTGCAGGACATCCCGCCGTCCACGGTCAGACCGTCGGCGAGGATCGCGGGCCGGTCCTTGCCGGTGAAGGTACTGCCACCGCAGTTGAGCTGGCCGCCGATGTGCGCCCCGGCCAGGATGACCTGGGCGGTCGACATGAAACCGCGGTCGAGTGCCAGGTCACCCCGCGTCTGGAGGTTATGGGCATCCAGTCCGGGGGTCAGGCAACCGGAGAGGTCGATCGTGCTGGCCACGGTGTCGCGCAGGACGACGTACTGCTCGATGCGGCAGTCCTCGAGGCGTAGTGGACGGGTGAGCGTGGCCGCGCCCAGATCCAGCTGTCCGACGATGCGGGCGCCGCGCAGCCAGAGCGGACGGAAGGTCCATGCGTCGTGGGTGGTGGGCAGCGTGAGGAGCTCGGCCAGCAGCGAAGCCTCGATGTCCCGGTCCGGCCCCCAGTCGTCGACCTGCGCGGCGGGCGCCTCGACCACAGGGGTCGGCCGGAGGTCAACGAGGACGCCACTGGACAGGCGATCCCGCATCGGGGCCGAGAGGGGCTCGAGCATCATGGTTCCAGGACCTGTGGGGACGAGGTACGGTCGCCGGCTAACTGGCGGCTGCCCGGATGAGTGCGGTCCGGATCCGGAGTTCGCGCTCGGGATCGTGGGGGAACAGGTCGACCTCGTCGAGGAGGAACTTCACGAGCCGCTGGATGAGCAGCTCACGTTCGGCGGTGACGGCCTCGTCGACGATCTTGCGGATCGCGTCGTGGTCGGACTCGAGAGCCTTGTCGACGACCTCGCGGAGTTCAGCCTTGGTAGCCATGTCGAACCAATCTCCTGTCACTAGTTCGTTCGCCCGCGGGATGATGCCGTCGACGATGCCGCGGATCTTCTCCTCGTACGGGCACTCCTCGCCGAAGCTCTCGGTCCACAGCTCGCCACCCTTGACGCGGCCACCGCGAAGTCGGCCCGGCGGCTCGGGGAAGTTGCCGTCGATGCCCATGCGGTGCCATGCGATGCCTTGTGTCCCTGGCTTGGACGAGGGGCAGCGCTCGAGTGGAATGTCATGCTTTTGATGGATCCAGACGGCGAGCTTGGCGATCGCCTCGATCTGGGCGTCGGTCCAGGTTCGACGGAGACCGGCGTCGTCCCATGACTCGACCGAGATCGTGTCGGGATTGCCCTCGAGGTTTGCCGATGCCCGGATGTTCGTGCTGACGTACTGCTCGACCCCGCCGTCCTCGCGGATGTAGAAGTGCGCGACCGCGTTGCCCGGCGTGTTGAAGAGCTCGAACAGGCTGTCGTTCGACGAGACGGCGGTGTGCAGGCACAGGCGCCTGGGATGCGGCATGGCGGCGGCTACCGAGCCACCGGGTTTGTATCGGTCGACTGGCTTGCGGATCGCCTCGGGGTACCACGCCATCGCAAGCCTCCTACGCGGTGTGGCCGCCGCGATCGGAGCCCTGGCCGTCAATGCTGCGCCGGTCCATTCGGCAGGATTGATCGGCGAGTCAGTTGCGAGGTAGTGCCGATGGTCCCGAATCCGTCTCGCGGAATCGAGGGCGAGTAGGGCTCGCTAGGCCGGATCGTCGGAGACGATCACGTATCCGTTTCCGTGCTCCTCGAGGATGATCCGCTTGTGCTCGTCCGACGTGCTCCCGTCGGACCCGACGTAGGTGATGTCGTAGACCACGCTGGTCGGGCTCTCCGCTGTCACGTTGCTGACCTCGACGTTCGCGATGGTGCTCCAGAAGTCCTCGTAGCTGCTCTTGCCCTGGGACTTCAGACCTCCGCCGATCATCGTCCATCCGGCGTCGGTGTCCTCCGGCATCAGCGCGTAGTAGTCCTCGACGAACGCCGCTGGATCGCCGTCGGCCGGTGGCTCGGCGGAGTCGTCCGGTGTCGGCTGGCTGTCGGGCGGCTGCGAATTGTCGTCGGGCCGCGGGTCGAGGGACTGGCCGGCGTCGGCCGCCGGCTGGCTCGGTCCGGGCTGTTCCGGAGCGGCAGTGTCCTCGCCGCCGCCGCGCAGGAGATACCAGCCTCCGACGGTGAGGGCCAGCACCAGGAGCAGGCCCAGCAGGATCGGGGTCAGGCGCCGCCCGGTCCGCCCGCCGTACGTGCTCGCCGGGGGCGGCGCGGGCGGAGGTACCGGCGGTGCGACCCGCGTCTGCGCCGGCGGTGGCATCGGCGCGATCCGGGTCCGGTCCGGCGGGCTCCCGAGCTGGGTCGCCGCCTCGGACATCGTCGGGCGGGCCCGGGGATCCTTGGCCAGCATCTCGCCGAGCACCGCCATGAGTGGACCGGCGTGTTCCGGGCGCGGGACCGGCTCGTGGACGATCCGGGTCAGCAACTGGACGGGGTTGCCCCGAGTGCCGTACGGCGGTTGCCCCTCGACCGCGGCGTAGACCGAGGCGCCGAGCGCCCACACGTCGGACGCCGCTGACGGATCCTCGCCGGAGGCCAGTTCGGGAGCGAAGTAGGCCGGCGTGCCGGTCATCATCCCGGTCTGGGTCAACGTGGCGTCGAGCTCCGCACGGGCGATGCCGAAGTCGCTGATCTTGGCGTGGTCACCGTCGCCCACCAAGATGTTGCCGGGCTTGACGTCGCGATGGACGATGCTGAGCTTGTGGGCGGCGGTGAGGGCCTCGGCGACCTGGGCGGCGATGGCTCCGGCCCGGGCCGGCGACATCGGCCCGTCCTCGCGGATCATCTCGTCCAGCGTGCGGGAGGGGAAGTACTCCATGACCAGCCACGGAGCGTCGTCGTGGTCCACGATGTCGTAGACCGACACCGCGTTGCGATGGTTCATCGCGGCTGCCGATCGCGCCTCGCGCATCGCTCGCGCCGCACCGGCCGCATTGTCGCCGGGCAGTGAACCCATTCGCTTCACAGCGACGTCGCGGCCCAGCGTCTGGTCGGTGCCCAACCACACCGTTCCCATGCCACCGCGACCGACGGGCCGCCGGAGCAGGTAGCGACCGCCGATCAGCTCCGCTGACATGCCTCACCCTTCGTGGTCGTGCGTGTCCCACCGCAGCCTAGGCAGAGGGCGACTGAATCGCACACGTGTGAGTGTGACTGTGCCCTAGACCCACTCGGGTAAAACGATCGCGGCGGTGGCGTCGTCGTGCAGCTTCGTACGCGGCCACCGCGACCCGTCCGGGTCCTCATGCTCGGCGCGTCGCACCCGGCGAAGCCACTGCTTCGGCCCACCCGCGGCAAGCTCCTCGATCGCGTACTCCCAGCTCAGCAGGTCGAACCGATCCACCGGGCGGCTCGCGCCGTCGGAGAGCAGGGCGACGATGTGGGCTTCCTCGTGGTGGAGGGCGCCGGTGATCGCGTGATCGGCGACGTCCGGATCGGCGCCTGCGACCCAGAAGCCGCCCTGCCGGTTGCGGTGCTCGCTCAGAATCTGGCCGTACGTCTTGACGGCGACGTCGTGGGTACGGCCGGGTCGCCCCGCCACGGCGAGCAGCGGACGAAACTGCTCGGCCAGCATCGCCTCGCGATTGTCGGTGATCGCCTGGGTCCCGGCGTTGCCCCTGGCCACCAGGACCGAGTCGGCGAGGACGAGGTATTCGAGCCGGTCCTCGCGTTCGCGCAGGATGACGACGCTGCTGGACGGCGCGCTGTCGTGGGAGAGATCGCAGCTGTGCCGGTGCAGGGCCGCGACCTGGGTGATGGCCGACCGGAGTGCGTCGGACAGGGTGGCGGCGCCGTCGGCCGCGGCCTCGAGGCACCGCACGCCGAGTTGTCGAGCGAACCAGACCACGCTGTGTGAGCAACCGCCAGGTGCTCCGAAGGGCTGTCCCGCACCGTCGAGCAGGACGGCGACGTTGGAGGTGGCGGCGAAGAAGTCCTCGTTGTCGAGGTCGGGCTGGGCTGGGTTGGTGGCGAAGGAGACGAACATGTCAATGCTCCGCAACATTCGTCATCCCACGCAGCCTAGACCGCTCGGGCGCTCTTACATCACCGTCCGGTCCGCTGCGGCGCGAGGTGTCGTTCTGACGGGCTTCCGAGGCCCGGTCAAACGCCCGCAAACCCGACTGGTGGTCGTCGAGCAGCCCGGCTAGCGCTCGGCGAACCACCGTCGCAGCGCGATGGTGTAGGCCGGGCTGAACGCGGCGATCGGGACGTCCCGCGACGAGGCGTCGGCGACCGGCGCCGGGAAGTGGCCGCAGTCGGGGATCGTGACGACGGTCAGTTGCTGGTTGCCGGAGGTCTGGGTCGCCCGCCGCCACACCTGCTCGCTGGCCGCCGCCGGCACGCACTCCTCGTCGGCGCCGTAGATCAGCAGGATCGGGCAGGTCAGCTTCTCGAACGCCGGCTCTGGGTCGTAGTCCATGTCGGGCCAGGCGTCGTCGGGCGCCGGCAGCTCGCGGTCCAGGTACGTCAGGTCGAACCAGGGCTGGTCGACGGCCGATCTCAGCAGTGCGGTCGCCGCCGTACGGTCGCCGCCACCGCGAAGGATCGCCTCGAACGCCAGCCGGAGCTCGCGTGCCTGCGCCCGGTCCGACGCGTCGAAGCCGGCCCGCCGGAGCAACTCGTCAGTGTGAAAGCGCATCTGCTCGGCCGGGCTCACGCCGGAGCAGCCGAGCGTGGCGAGGAACGCCACCGATGGATCGCGCGACGCGGCCGACGACGCGGACCAGGCACCCTGGCTGTAGCCGAACAGACCGACCGGCGCGTCGATCGTGGTCTGGAGGAGCTCGACGGCCGCCAACGCGTCGTCGGCCTGCACGTCGAGCGGGGTGTCCTCCCCCGCCTTACGTCCAGGGCGCCGGTCGAACGAGAGCACGGCGAAGCCCATCGGCGTCAGTGTGATCGCCAGGTGCTCGAAGAGCGGCTGCTCCCGCTGCGGCAGGCTCGCGCCATGCAATGCGACGATGCCGCCCCGCGTTTCGACGCCCGGATCCGGTAGCCGGAGCAGGGCGGGCCGCCCCAAGGGCGTTGGCTCCACGTCCCGCGACTGCACTTGTCCATCTTCACTCGTCGGGCCGCGATCCGCAGTCGATCGGATTCACCCTCGCCAGGTGAACCGTGCTCCGTGGACCGCGTGTGACTGTGTCGCCGTGGAGCGTGCTCCGGAATCGACGCGCTCCCAAGCCAGCCTGACCGGGCAAGAGGAGCGTGGGAGATGAGCCGGACGTTCAAGGGAACGATCGACGTCGACATCCGCGACTCGACGCCGGATTGGACTCCGTACGTGCAGCCGGTGGCGCCCGACGGGGCTCCGAACGTGCTCTACATCGTGCTGGACGACGTCGGTTACTCGGCGATGCAGCCATGGGGCGGGCTGATCGACACGCCCAACATCAACCGGCTCGCCGCCCGCGGTCTGACGTACACGAACTGGCACACGACGGCACTCTGCTCGCCGACGCGGTCCTCGCTCCTGACCGGACGCAATCACACGACCAACGGCATGGCCTGCATCGCCGAGGCGACGACCGGTTTCCCGAACGGCAACGGCCACATCCCGTTCGAGTGCGCGACGATGGCCGAGGTGCTGGGCGAGCGGGGCTGGAACACCTACATGCTCGGCAAGTGGCACCTGTGCCCGGCCGACGAGATGAACCTGGCGTCGACGAAGCGGAACTGGCCGGTCGGACGTGGCTTCGAGCGCTTCTACGGGTTCCTCGGCGGCGAGACGAACCAGTGGTATCCCGACCTGATCTACGACAACCACCCGGTCGAGCAGCCGGCGCTGCCGGAGGACGGCTACCACCTCACCACTGACCTCACCGACAAGGCGATCGAGTTCGTTAAGGACGCGAAGATGATCGCGCCGGACAAGCCGTTCTTCATGTACTTCTGTCCGGGTGCGACGCACGCGCCGCACCATGCGCCCGAGGAGTGGATCGCGCGCTACGAGGGCACGTTCGACATGGGCTACGAGGCCTACCGTGAGGAGGTCTTCGCCCGCCAGAAGCAGCTCGGGATCTTCCCCGACGACGCCGAGCTCACACCGCTGAACCCGTACGTCACGGAGACGAGCGCAGAAGGCAAGGACTGGCCGCCGCTGGACATCGTACGGCCGTGGGACTCGCTGTCCGACGACGAGAAGCGGCTGTTCTGCCGGATGGCCGAGGTCTATGCGGGCTTCCTGTCGCACACCGACCATGAGATCGGACGACTGCTCGACTTCCTGGAGCAATCCGAGCAGTTGGACAACACGATCATCGTCTTCGTCTCGGACAACGGCGCCAGTGCCGAAGGCGGGCCGAACGGCTCGGTCAACGAGAACAAGTTCTTCAACAGCATCCCCGACACCTTCGAGGAGAACCTGCAGCACCTCGACGATCTCGGCTCCCCGGCGACGTACAACCACTACCCGAACGGCTGGGCATGGGCGTTCGACACGCCGTTCAAGATGTGGAAGCGCTACAACTTCGAGGGTGGGTCGGCGGACCCGTTGATCATCTCGTGGCCTCGAGGCATTCGGGCCAAGGGTGAGCTGCGCGGGCAGTACATGCATGCGACCGACGTCGTTCCGACGCTGTACGACCTGCTCGGCGTCGAGCTGCCCGAGACAGTGAAGGGCTACCAGCAGATCCCCCTCGAGGGCGTGAGCTTGCGCTCGACCTTGGAGAGCAAGGACGCGCCGACGCCGAAGGAGTCCGCCTTCTACTCGATGCTCGGCTCCCGGGCGGTGTGGCACAAGGGCTGGAAGGCGGTGAGCGTGCATCCGACGATCGCCGGCTGGAGCAACTTCGATCAGGACCGATGGGAGCTCTACAACACCGACGAGGATCCGACCGAGATGCACGATCTCGCGGCCGAGAACCCGACCAAGCTGCAGGAGATGATCAACCACTGGTTCCACCTCGCCGGCAAGTACAACGGCCTGCCACTCGACGATCGGACCGCCGTCGAGGTGCTCGCGGACCCGACGCGACCGCAGATAGTGCCGCCGCGAGATCGCTACGTCTACTACCCGGACGCCGCCGAGGTCCCCGAGACCGCCGCCGCGAACATCCGCAACCGCGACTACTCGATCGTCGTCGAGGTCGACGTCGAGTCGCCCGATGCGGCGGGCGTGCTGCTGTCACACGGAGCCCGCTTCGGCGGTCACGCCTTGTACATCAAGGATCGCCGTCTCAAGTACGTCTACAACTTCGTCGGCAGCAATACGCAGGTGATCGAGTCGAGCCGGGACGTGCCGACGGGGCAGGTGGTCCTCGGAGCGTCGTTCGTACGCGAGGGCGACGAGATGCCCACGACGGGAAAGCTGTCGTTGTTCATCGGCGACGAGAAGGTCGGCGAGGGCACGATCACGACCCAGCCGGGCAACTTCTCCCTCGTCGGAGAGGGTCTCAACGTCGGGCAGGACCCCGCCTCGCCCGTGACCGACGACTATCCCGGCGTCCGCCCGCACGCGTTCGACGGCGGCACGATCACGCAGGCGGTCGTCGACGTCTCCGGCAGTCCGTACACCGACATCGAGCTCGACGCGCTGGCGATGATGAAGCGGGAATAGCGAGCTCCTAGCAGCTCCCGTCGGCCTCGCGTAGCAGCGCTCGGTACTTGTCGAGCTCGGCCATCCCGTCTTGCCAGGAGTTGTTCCAGAGCTGAACGGCGCGAGCGGGCGACAGGTCGCCGGCCCGCATCTGGTTCATGTCCATCACATGGTGGTGCCACGTGCCGATGGCGACCCGGGCGGCCCGGAGAACGGAATCTCGCTCCGCGATGGAATGCTGACAGGCCGCCAGCACGGCCACCTCGGCATTGCTCGCCGCAGGCGGTGGACGGCAGTCGTACTGCCCGGCGGTGTAGGCGTCGTCAGCGCTGTGGAATCGGTCGATCTTGCGGGCGGCCCGGACACGGCTCCGCTCCCAGAAGGCGTTGGCCTGGTCCAGGGTGATCTCGCCGGCGACCAGCTGATTCATCGCGTCTACGTGGACCTGCCACTGGTTCAGCGACGACTCCGCGGTTCGCAGCGGCTCGGACTGCGCTTTCCGCTGGGACCGGCACTCAGCCATCGCCGCCTCGACCGCGTCCTCGGGGGCTGACGCGGTCGCCGCTAGCGAGGCATCGGGGTTCTGGACGGCGCCGTTGCGGGCATCGGAGCTGTCGTCGTAGCTCAGCCACCACACCGTCGAAAGCACCATCGCCACCGCCAGGGCGGTCGCGATCACGCCCACCAGCGGATGCCGTCGCACCGCGCGGAGCGAAGCCCCGGAGGCGACTTTGGCGCGTGCCGTGCGGGCGCCTCGGCCGACTGAACCTGCAGCCGCGCCGACGGTACCGGCGCCGCGACGCAGGCGCAGTGCGACCCAGCTCGCGACCGCGGCCGGCCCAGTCGGCGCCACTCGAGCGGCCGTTTCGGCGACTGGTTCGGCGGTCGGATCGGCTGCTGGCGCCGGAGCTTTGCTCGGTCGGCCAGATCGGCGCGGTCGGCCGGGATTGTTGGCGAGGCAGCCGACGATTCGGTCCTGGACGTGCCCGAGGTACGTCACTGCGGCGGACGCGTCGCTGCGTCGGCCGTGACGTACGTCGACGACGAGGAGGATCAGATCGACGTCCTGCGCCAGGAGGACCGTCTCCAGGCCGCCGAGGACGGGCGGAGCGTCCATCACGACGACGTCGACGTCCTTGGTCAGCCGATCCAGCAGCCGGGCCAGGTTGTCGATGCTGTAGTCGAGGGCCTCATGGGACGGCGCGCCGGAGGTCAGGACGCTCAACCGCTCGACACCACCCGGTTGCAGTGCCGAGTCGAGTGAGCTGGAGCCGTCCAGCACCTCGGTCAGGCCAGGCTGTGCCCGCAGCCCGAGCACCTCGTCCACCCGTCCGCCACGCTGATCGGCCGAGACCAGTACGACCTTCAGGCCATCGGCGGCCAGCAAAGTGGCCAGGTTGACCGCGGTTGTGGTTCGACCGGCCCCAGCGGTCGGACTGGTCACGAGCAGGCAATTCGCCCTCGACGCGCGCACGATGTCGGCAAGGCCGGTGGCCACGTGACCGTACGCCTGCAAGCCCTCGATCGGGCGATCCCCGGTGCCCGCGTTCCGACCGCCGTCGTCCCGGGGGAGCGTCGGGACCGCCCCCAGGACCGGCAGTCCGGTCGCCGCCTGGATGTCCGAGACCCGCCGGAGCCGTCCGGCGTAGCGGTCCCACACGTACGCGAGACCCATGCCCAGCGCGAGTCCACCAAGCAGACCCAGGCCAACGACCAGGGGATAGTTAGGCGAGCCTTGATCGTCGCTCAGCCAGACGATGTCCAAGACAGCCGCGACAGTCAGCACCGTGACCCACGCGATCAGCGCGGCCCGGCGCTTCAACAGCCCCTTCGGGTGACCCGAAATCCGCATGGAACTGTCCATCTGTCCCCTCCCGAGACGCTCTGTCTGCGGCACTTCGCCTGTGTGCTCAAGCGAGTCGCGGCTATCACAAAGGCCATGATCGAGATGCCCTGGGTCAAGCCCCGTTCGGAAGATGCCGACTCAGGAGTACCTCTAGCTACGGCGGTTGGTCGCCTTTGTACGTCCGTCGTGATGCCACGCACAAAGGCCATAAGTCCTGACTACTGACGAGGGTCGTCAGGTGACGCTGAGCGTTCGGTCCGGGATGTGGACATTCACGCACATGGATCTTGAGCGGATCCCGTTGCCTTGGGAGGGACCGGACGGCCTACTTGCGGTGCCGTCCGACGGCGTCTTTGACCTTTTCTCCGGCCTGCTTCAGGTCGGACTTGCTTTGCTCGCGACGGCCTTCAGCCTCGCGCTCGGGGTCGCCGGACTGCGCGCCGAGCTTCTCCTTGGCCTTGCCGACGATCTCTTCTGCCTTGTGCTGCAGCTTGTCCTTGTTGTTCATCGCTGCCTCCCGTTCGGTCTGCTTCACGTGTTTCCAGTGCAAGACGGTCGATGCGTGTGACCTGGCTCACACCACCGCGGTGGCGGGCGTGCTCGCGCGTCGATCAGTGCCGCGCCTCGAGACCCACGGCGTCCCGGAGGCGGCGTACGGACGGCTGGAGATTCGGGTCGTCGTTCGCCCGCGACTCCATCAGGTCGCTCAGCGCCTCGGCGAGGACGTTGAGCTTCTCCTGCGCGGCCTCGTTGGCCCGCCGGCCGGCGTTCTCCAGCAGCGCGAGCAGCAGGAGGGAGATCACGCTGACGACGGTGTGGATCGCGACCTGCCAGGCCTTGAGATCGGCCCAGAACGGCACGCTCACCAGCCAGACGACGATCAGGCCGAGGCAGCCGAAGAAGAACGGCGCTCGGCTGACCCATTGATTCGCCGTCTCCACGAATCGTTCGAACCAGGACCGCCGGTCCTCGTCGTGCTCCCGGGTCTTTGCCGCTTCGGTACGCTCCATCCGCCGACTGTAGGCGACCGGCGCCGAGCGCGCGGGCGAGCGAGACGGCAGAATCGGGTGCATGGCGGCAGCGGCGACGGCGATCACGGTGGTGCCCGCCAACGAGGCGAGCTGCGACGACCTCCGGACCATCTTCGGCACCCGCGGCCCGGCGGCTCGGTGTCAATGTCAGCGCTACAAGCTGGAGCCGAAGGAGTCGTTCGGGTCGTTCCCGGCGGAGGAACGGGCCTTCCGGCTGCGCCAGCAGACCGACTGCGGCAACCCCGACTCCGACGCGACCAGCGGCCTGGTCGCCTACATCGACGGCGAGCCCGTCGGCTGGTGCGCCGTCGAGCCACGCCCTGCGTACTCCGGTCTGGTGCGGGTCTTCCGCGTGCCGTGGGACGGTCGGGACGAGGACAAGACCGACGAGAGCATCTGGGCCGTGACCTGCCTCTTCACGCGGGCCGGCTTCCGCAAGCGGGGGGTGAGCCGGGCTCTGGCGCGGGCTGCGGTGGACTTCGCCCGCGAGCGTCGCGCCTGGGCGCTCGAGGCCTATCCGATGGTGTCGAAGAACGCGATCCTCGAGGAGCTTCACCCCGGCACGGAGAGCGTGTACGCCGACGCCGGACTCACCGAGGTGCACCGTCCGACGCTGCGACGAGCGGTGCTCCGAGTCGACTTCTGACGCGTCGGCTAGAAGTCGACCCGCATGACGACCCGCCGGGGCGTGGGGTGCGTGACCTCCTTGAAGCCCGCCTCCTCGAAGACCTGGCGAGCGCCGATGTTGAGCTCGCCCCAGGTGACTTCCTTGCCCGGCTGGGTGATCATCGGGTACGCCTCGAGTGCCCGGGCGCCGCGCTCGCGGGCGAAGTCGATCGCCGCCCGGGCGAGCGGATAGGTGAGGCCGCGGCCGCGATAACCCTTCCTGATGATGAAGCAGGTCACCGCCCAGACCTCGTCGTCGTCCTTGTCCTCGACCCGGCCGCTCCACGGGACGCGCGAGGTGCGCAGCTTCGGGTACGCCGTCCGCGGCTCGACGGCGACCCAGCCGACCGGCTCGTCGTCGAGGTAGGCCACCATCCCACTCGTCGACGCGGCGATCGGATGCCCGGCCGCGGTCTGCGTCCGAAGCATCGCGGTTCGCTGCTCCTGCGTCGAGTCGCGCCAGATCCAGCCGCGGACCTTGAGCCGCTGGCAGTGGCAACGACCGGAGTAGTCCGCCGTCCCGAAGACCGCGATCAGGTCGTCCCAGGACGCCTCGTTGGCCGGGACGATTCGCAGCTGATCGTCGGTGATCGGCGCGCGGTGTTTCGTCATACCCGCAGGCTAGGCTCGATTCCGGACGTTGTACTTCCGGATCGGTTGGCGACTGTGAATCCCGACGCGAGTCCCACGGCACGGGCGCTGCTCACGCTCGAGCTGATCCAGGGCAGCCCGGGCATCACCGCTGACCGGCTGGCCGACAAGCTCGGCGTCTCGGAGCGGGCCGCCCGGCGCTACGTCGGCATCCTTCGCGAGGCGGGTATACCGATCGAGTCGGTGCGCGGGCGCTACGGCGGCTACCGCGTGGGTCGGGGCGTTCGCCTGCCGCCGTTGATGTTCGACACCGCCGAGGCGCTCGGGCTCGTGATGGCGGTGCTGGACGGCCATCACGACGCCTCCGACGCCGCGGATCCGGTCGGCAGCGCGCTCGGCAAGCTGCTGCGGGCCCTGCCCGAACCCATCGCGCACCAGGCCGAGGCCATCCGGCTGACGACGGCGCCGGCTCCCGATCGCGCCGCCGTCCGCCCCGATCCCGAGACCGTGACCCTGCTGGTGCAGGCGTGCGCGGACCACTACCAAGTACGGCTCGGCTACCGCTCGGAGGCCGGGTCGGAGTGGTCGATGGTGGTCGATCCGTGGGCGGCTGTCGTACGCCATGGCCGGTGGTATCTGCTCTGCTGGTCGCATCGGGCGGAGGCGACGCGGGCCTATCGGATCGACCGGGTCACCGTCGTGGACGTCCTCGACGACACGTTCGTACCGCCCGCCGAGCTCGACCCGGTCGCGGATCTCGAGACTCATCTGGCGATCGGGTGGGAGTACGACGTCGAGGTCGTCATCGACGCCGGGTTCGACGCCGCGGCGCGGTGCGTTCCGCGTACGCTGGGCCGGCTCGGGTCAATCGACGCCGACACGACTCGCCTGGTCGGTAGCACCAGCAACCCATGGTGGTATGCCGAGCAACTCGCCAGGATCCCGGCGCCGTACCGGATCGTCGGCGGACCCGAGCTGCAGGCAGCTGCCCGCCTCGTCGGCGGCCGACTGGTCGCCGCCGCCGGCCCGGGCGAGGCGTGACGACGTCCCGTGAGGGGCTGGTCACAGCCCTAACCAGGCTGCGGCTCGGCCGACGTGGTGTCGGCTGACGCGGTCTCCTTCGGCGGGAGTGCCAGCTTGGTGAGCCAGGCGGCCGCCATGGCCAGGACGGCCGCCGGGAGCGCGTCGAGACCGGCGTGACCGACGAGCAGCATGCTGAACAGCAGGGCGCTGAACACAAGGTCGGTCCCGGCGCCCATACCGGCGGCGGCGCCGACCGCGATCGCCCAGGTCGGCGAGGTGTCGAACACGATGACGGCGAACGTGGAGATCACGATGCCGATGAAGATCGCCGGGAACACCGGCCCGCCGCGGAAGCCGCAGCCGAGACAGATGCCGTAACCGAGACACTTGGCGACCAGGATGACGAGCAGGACACCGACCGAGCTCTCGGCCACGGCCGACGGCACAGCCGCCTGACCGGAGAAGAGGATCTGGTCGTAGTCCGCGCCCAGCAGATCGGCGAACTGGGCGATCAGGCCCACGGCGAGACCACCGGCGAGCAGCGCCGGCAGCAGCCCGACCCGACCGGCGAACCGATCGACGGCCACACCCAGCTGCCGGACCTCCCGCAGCACCAGCGCCGTCAGCACCCCGACGCCGATGGCGAGGACCAGGTCGGCGAGGTGAGTGCCTTCGTACTCCGGGAGGTGGGGCACGGCGAGACTCACCTCGTGGAGTCCGCTCCAGTCGCCCAGCCCGACGAAGAGGACGTACCCGACCGCGGCGGCCACCAGACCTGGCATCAACGCCGTGATGAGGTGCGGCCCGGCGCCGACACCGACTTCCAGCAGCATGAAGCCGGCGACCAGCGGGCCACCGAACAGTGCGGAGATGGCGGAGAACGAGCCGGCGGTCGCGAGGACCGTCGTCGCCTCGCGATCCAGCCGGACGAACGGCGCGAACAACGCTCCCACCGCCGACCCGAGGGCGATCAAGGGCGCCTCCGGACCGAGCACGGCGCCGAAGGCGAGGGTGCCGATGGCGGCGAGCGCGATGCCTGGCGCGTGGCGCAGCGGCGTGACGCCCCCGCCGCCGATCCCCTCGAGCGGGGAGTGTCCCCCGTCACCGGGCAGGAAGCGGCGCGCCACCCAGACGACTGTGGCTCCGGCCACCGGAAGTCCGACGATCAGATACCACGGAGGGGCGGCCTGGCCGAGCCAGTCGGGAAGGTCGGTCCACAAGAGTTCCTCTAGCTCGTGGACCAGCGCCAGGAACAGCGAGGCGAGCAGCGCCGCGGGTACGCCGATGGCCGCCCCGATGAGGATCAGCACGAGGTAGCCGCGTACCTCGGTCCGGGTGGGCGCCTGACTCGTCGGTCGATCAGCGTCGGAGCCAGTCGTCATCGGCTGAAGCCTTGTCATCTGAGCCGTCGTCGGCAGTGGGTGCGGCCGTCTCGTTAGAGCCGCGGTGCGCCGCATCGACACCGTAGGAAAGAGGAGGTATCCGACGGCTCACCCCTGCAGGGTGAAGGAGCGCTCGCTGACAACGGTACGAACTCTTTGTGAGGACCTCCTCGGCCGGCAGTGGAGTCGGCCGAGGAGGCCGTCTGTGGCAGCGGGCGCGGACTACCGGTCTGGGTGCTCGTCCGTCTCGTCCCCGTCGGGATCGATCCGGCGGGCGTGCTCGCGCCGCTCCTCGGCCACTCGCCGGTCTTCGTCCAGTCGAGCCGCCTGCTCGCGCGCGGCAGCGTGCTCTCGCTCCGCCCTGGCCTCTCGCTCGGCGACCTCCGCTTCGCGGCGCTGGGCGCGGGCGGCATGGAACTCGGCGGCGCGCCGGTGCTCGACCGCCTTCTCCCGGCGCCGGACGATGTTGCGATTGCGCCCATGTACGGCGAGCAGACCGATCAGCACGATGACGATGATCGCCACGACGACGATCATCACGATGGTTCCTGCACTCATTGACCTGTCCCTCCCTCCTCGTCGCTCGGAGGTACCCAGGACCCGACCCGCCTAACTTCCCGCGGCCTCTCGGACGGAGCCGCCACAATGGTCCGCGTGCGATCGCAGTCTCCTCGGCGAGCCCGTCACCTCGGCATCGCGCCTGGCCAGCTCGCGCCCGGCCCTCTCAACGCGATCACCGACGTGCCGGGAGTACGGGTCGGCCACGTGACAGTGATCGAGGGCGACGACATCCGTACCGGCGTCACGGCCATCGTGCCGACCGCGCTCGGGCCGAATCGGCGTACGTTGCCAGCCGCTATCGCGGTCGCCAACGGGCACGGCAAGCTCGTCGGGGCCGACCCAGGTCGAGGAGCTCGGGGTGGTGGAGACGCCTATCCTGCTGACATCGACCCTGTCGGTCCATCGGGTCGCGGACGCCTTGCTGGGCTACGTGTTGACCCGGGCCGGCAACGAGGAACTCACTTCGGTCAATGTCGTCGTCGGCGAGACCAACGACGGGTTTCTGTCCGATATTCGCCGTCGGGCCGTGACCGAGTCCCACGTACTCGAAGCCCTGACCAGCGCGTCGTCGGAGCGGCCCGGCGAGGGTGGCGTCGGCGCTGGGACCGGCACGATGGCGCTGGGCTACAAGGCCGGCATCGGCACGGCATCGCGGGCGGTTCAGGTCGCCGACGAGAGTCGGCGTGAAACTGCAGGTTGAACCCGAAGTTGGTGCGAGATTGCGCCAACTCTTTCGGACTCGCCGAGCGTCAGGACGCGGTCACCGTCCACTCGGCCGGCTGCACCGGCACGACCGTCATGCCTCCTCGCTGACTGGGCTGGCCGCAGGTCTCCCAGCCGCGCATGCTCATCAGCACGACCGGATCCTGTCCCGGCGCGAGACGGAGTCGGGCGACCGGCTCGGCGATCGCGCCGTCGGTCTTGTCGGAGTCCCGATAGATGGCGACCGAGCCCATGGGATGGGGTCCACGGCCGATGGATTGGCGGCGAATGATCGCGTGAAAGAACACGGTCACGCTTCGTCTCTCCCTCTCGTCGACATGACGGCGCCAGACAACAGCGTCATGGAACTGACCCACCGAGGTCGGTCGAGTCGTCGCGTGCGGCGTCGGGCTGAGGTGACGCACCGCCCCGTTGCGCTCCCGATCGTCATGACCCGGACGCCGCTCGCGGCAAGTTACTTCTACACCCGGGGCCGCGGGGAGTCCATAGTGCGTTGCCCGCGTCTCGCCAGGCGACCCGAGCCGGAGACGAGGGCGGTTGCTAGGGCTGCAAGACGGCCAGTACGCGGTCCCCGGCCCGGACCTCCATCCGGTCGATCGACGCCAGGTCGATGGACGTGCTGGCCGGTACCTCGGCCGACGTCGCGTAGCCGGTCGTCCACCATCCGGCGGTCTCGACCCGGCCGTCGTCGGACCAGACGACGAGGCGGCAGCGCAGCCGCGTCGGCAGGTCGTCCAACACCAGGTCGACGCCGGTGCCCCACGCGTGATCGGACAGGGTCGCGGACGCGTCGATGCCGTCGGCTTCGGGCGCCGTCGACCAGGTGGCGGTGGCCACCTCTGACGGCGAGTCGTCGTCGACGACCACGATGCCGGCCAACCCGACTGCCATCAGCACGGCGGCGACGGCGGCGGCCGTGGCCAGTAGCCGGGGCCGTCGCCACCAGGGATCGGCCGCCGCCGGCGCGGTCGCCAACGCGGGTACCGGATCGATCGGCCGATCGGCTTCGGGTTCGCCGACCTCGTCGAGTCCGACCTGGGCCAGCAGGCCGGGCAGCGGCGCCAGCCGTACGAGCTCCTCGCGGCAGTAGGCACACTCGCGCAGGTGCTCCTCGGTCGCGAGACGTTCCGGGCCGTCGAGGGCGCCGAGCACATAGGCACCGAGGGCGGTCGTCTGCGTGCAGGTCATGGGCTCACCACCCCTTGTTCCTCGAGCGCGACCCGAAGGGCACGAAGCGCGTAGTAGGACCGGGACTTCACCGTGCCGACCGGTATGCCAAGCACGGCGGCCGCCTCGGACACGGTCCGGCGGCGATAGAACAACTCGGCGATCACCCGCCGATGCTCGTCGCTGAGACCGCGCAGAGCCGAGGCGATCTGCCACGACTGGAGCACCCGTTCGATGTCGTCGCCGACCGTCGGGAAGTCGCGTTCGCCGATCGGCACCTCGGTCGGACGGGCCGATTGGCGCCGGAACCCCGAAACGACCAGGTTGTGCGCGACCGTGAACAGCCACGGCCCCGCCTCCTCCGGCGTCAGCGCGTCGGATCGCTGCCACGCCCGGGTCATCGTCTCCTGGACGACGTCCTCCGCCTGCTGGAAGTCGCCGCCGACCGAACGCAGGACGTAGCCCAGCAACGGCCCGCGGTAGCGGTCGTACATCGCGCGTACCGCCGCGTCGCCTCGGCTGCCGGCTTCGTCCACACCTGCATTACGCGCCAACGGGCCGAACGGTTCATCGATGAACCATCTGGCGTCGGCATGCGTAGTCGGGGGCATGAGACATTCATCGACATTCACCCGGTGGGCGGGTCCGATCGGCGCGGCCACGGTCCTGGCCGCGACGCTCGTGGCCTGTGGCTCCGACGACAACGGCTCGGACGGGTCCGGTTCGTCCGGCTCCGGCGCGGTGAGCATCACCGACGTCTCCGGCGTCGGCTCCGCGCTGGTCGACAACTCCGGCATGACGCTTTACTTCGCCGACGAGGAGGCCAACGGCAAGATCAAGTGCGTCGACGCCTGCCTCGGCATCTGGACGCCGGCCGAGGCGAACGGCGACCTGCCGAGCGACATCAGCGGGCTCGACGTCATCACACGCAGCGACAACGGCGAGAAGCAGCTGACCTTCGACGGTTCGCCGCTCTACACGTTCTCGCTCGACCGTGGACCAGGGCAGAGCAACGGCGACGACTTGACCGACAGCTTCGGCAATGCGTCGTTCACCTGGCACGTCGCGACCACCGACCAGAGCGCCGACAGCAGCAATGACACCGGCGACGACGGCTCGGGCTCGCAGAACCCGTACGGCTACTGACGCAGCCCGACGCAGTCGAGCGCCCAAAAGGTCTCGGAGTAGACCAGGGTGCCGGTCATCCAGGGTTCGTACGACGACAGCCGGGCGGCCTGGAACGCGGGGTCGGGGATCCGAAGTGACGGCGCCCGGAAGCCGGCCGCGCTGGCCGGCTCGAAGCCGCGGTTGCCGTAGTAGTCCGGCGGGCCCTCGAGGAACACCAGCGGGATACCGCGTGCGTCGGCCGCCGCCAGTGTATGGGCGATGAGCCGGGTGCCGATGCCCTGTCCTTGATGCCCGGGCTCGACGCCGATGGGTGACAAGACGAGGACGTCCACCAGTCGCGGTGGCGCATCCAGCCGACTCGCCGACAGCAGGACGTGACCCACCACCTCGTCGGCGATCGTGGCCACGAGCGACAGCGGCTCGAGCGACGCCGGTGCGGCGCGAAGCGCGTCGGCCAGGTCGGCGACGTGCGGGTCGTCGGCGAAGGCGTGGCGATGCAAGTGCCGTACGCGGTCGATGTCGGCGGGCGTCTCGGCGCGGATCACGTCGGCGGTCACGGCCAGAATCTAGGGCGCCCACGTCGGCCACGCGACGCAATTTCGTCGCGTGGCCGACGGGGTCGGTTCACAAGGACGGCCGGAGGAGCCGGGCCGGTGTGTCGCCAACTGGAGCGCGACGGCCCCGTCCGCGCAGATCACATATCATGCATGATGACTCAGGCGTGAGAGGTGAGGACGACGGGCCGACGGCGAACCTGGGTTCGAGGCCCGGCCCCCTGGTTCCGTCACCTCCTGCTCGTCGTTCTCCTCGTGCACATCTCGGTGAACCTGATCCGGCCGATGGTGTCCTACCGGGTCCTCGAGCTCGGGGTTCCGGCCCGCTATCTCGGCCTGGTGTCGGCGTCGTTCGCGCTGGTCCCGCTCGTGGTCGGGATCGCCGTCGGGCGACGGGTCGATCGGCGCGGCCCACGGCCGTTCCAGATCGCCGGCACCGGGTTGCTCGCGGTGTCCGGCCTGGGACTCGGCCTGTTCGGCGACCTGTGGGGGATCGTCGCGATGTTCGTGCTCTTCGGCCTGGGTCACCTGCTGGTCATGGTCGCCGTCCAGACGACGATCGCGAACGAGAGCGACGAGACCAGCCTGGATCGGCGGTTCTGACAATTCGCCTTCGTCGCGTCGGCCGGTCAGCTCGTCGGGCCGATGCTCGGTGGTCTGGTCGCAAGCTACGTGGCATCCGACGGGACCCGCTGGGCGCTCCTGCTCGGTGGCGCGATCGCCGTCCTCGCCGTCGTACCCGCGATCGCCGCGCCGGCTGCCGCCGGCCGGGTCCGGTGGACCGACCAGGAGCCGGCCGAGGACGACCCGCCGCCGACGACCGGGCTCCGCTCGATCCTGGCGACACCGGGCCTGGCCGCCTCGCTGCTCGTGAGCCTCGTGGCGATCGCCGCCGTCGACATCCTGGTGGTCTACCTGCCGGCGCTCGGCGAGGAGCGCGGACTGTCAGTCGCCGCCGTGTCGGCGCTGCTCACCGCCAGGGCTGCGGCGTCGATGGTCTCCCGGATCGGCATCGGCTGGATGGTGACCCGGGTCGGCCGCATCCGCCTGCTGTTCCTCGGCGTGGTGGTCTCGGGCGTCGCCATCGCCGCCTTGCCGTTCACGAACTCGCTCCCGGCCGCGATGGCCGCGATCATCGTCGCCGGCTTCGCGCTGGGTCTGTGTCAGCCGCTCACGATGGCCTGGGTCGCGACCGAGACGAGCGCGCGGACCCGCGGCACGGCGATGTCGGTCCGGCTGTCGGCCAATCGGCTCGGCCAGGTCGCGCTGCCGGCCGCCGCCGGTCTGATGGCGGGATTCGCCGGTACGGCAGGCGTCTTGTGGGTCGTCGGCGGCGCGGTCGTCGGCACCGGGCTGGCCGTCCACCGGTCCGCGCGCCGGAGTTGAACCGTGGCAACCCCGCGCCGTATCCGCGCCGGATCGTATGGATCAGACATGTTGTAAAGTATCTCATGTGCGACCGGCAGACGAGCTCGTCATCGTGTCCGAGCGCCTCGGTCCGCTGACCGAGGCCGAGGCGGCGATCGAGCGGGCCGGCACCCGGGTACGCGCCGCGCCGCTGTGGTCGGTCGACGACATCGCGACGCACGCCGCCGACGCCACCGTCGTGATCCTGGGCTCGGTCGAATGGATCGGCGTCGCCGAGCTCGCTGCGATGCCGCGCTGTCACGGCCTGGTCCGTCGCGGCGTGGGCTGCGACAACATCGACGTCGCGGTCGCCACTCGCCGCGGGATCGTCGTCGCGAACGTTCCGGACGCCTCGGTCGAGGAGGTGTCGGACCACGCTCTCAGCCTGCTGCTCGCGGTCGAGCGCCGGGTCTGCGAGCTGGACAGTGCAGTCCGTCACGGCGAGTGGGAGCGCGACTCGGACGCCGTCCAGCTCCTTCGCCGCGGCATCCGGCAGCTCGGCGAACTCACCTTGGGGATCGTCGGGCTCGGCCGGATCGGTCAGGCGCTGGCGCGCAAGGCCAAGGGGCTCTACGGCCGCATTCTCGTCACCGACCCGTACGTCTCGCCGGACCTCGCGACGGCGGCCGGCGTCGACCGGGTCGGCCTCCCGGAGTTGCTCGCCGGAGCGGATCACATCAGCCTGCACGCGCCGATGTCGCTGGACAACCGGCATCTGATCGGCGCCGACGAGATCGCGGCGATGCGGCCCGACTCCGTCCTCGTCAACACGGCGAGGGGCGGGCTTGTCGACGAGGTCGCGCTGCTCGCCGCGATCCGGAGCGGAGCCGTCGCCGGCGCCGGGCTGGACACCACCGAACGCGAACCGCTGCCGCGCAACGACCCGATGCTCCGGTCCGGCCGGATCGTCCTGACCGCCCACTCGGCGGCGTGGAGTCGTACGGCAGAGGCGGCGCTCGCGGACCGAAGCGTCGCGGCGGCGGTCCAGCTCGTACGCGGCGAGCTCCCCGAGTCGGTCGTCAACCCCGTCGTCGTCGAGTCGGACGACCTGCGCAACGAGGCACTCCGACGCCGGCAACCGTCCGTGCTGACCGCGACGCGAGGAGGGACCGGTGACGACTGACCGTGGCGTGATGCCCGTCGACTGGGAGGCCAGGTTCGATCCGGGACGGATGCTCCGCGAGCGACTGCAACGTGGCAAGGACGCCCTGGCCGCATCCGACGTCGATCTGCTCTTCGTGTTCCGGCCGGAGGACTGCCGCTATCTGACCGGCTACCGCCATCACCTCGGTCCGGCGTTCATCCTCGGCAACGCGGTCGTCGTCCTCGCCAAGGACAGCGACCCGATCCTGTGGACGATGGACTACGTCCACTGCCGCGAACGCATGACCTGGATGAGCGAGGACCAGCTCCAGCCGCGGGCCAACTTCCGCGAGCCGATCGGCATGAAGCGGTGGGCCGGACAAGTCGAGGCGCAGGTCGGGTCGCTCTCGGGCAAGGTCGTCGGCGTCGACCTGTGGAGTCCGACGCTGGAGAAGGAGCTGCGCGAGGCGTTCCCGAAGACGGAGTTCGTCGACGGCTACGACAGCGTTCTCATGCGGGCCAAGGAGGTCAAGACCGAGGACGAGAAGGAGTGCCTGCGGATCGCGAACGTCATCACCGAGGCGGCGTTCGACGCGGCCCTTCGGTTCATGAAGCCCGGGCGTCAAGGAGTGCGAGGTCCTCGCCGTCGCCTGGCACACGATGACCGCGCTCGGCAGTGAGTGGTCGCAATGCCAGAACATCGTCGCGTCCGGGCCCTACACCGCGCCGTACCGGCGGTTCACCTCCGACCGCATCATGCGCAACGGCGACCTGGTCATCATCGACATCGGCGGCTGCTTCAACGGCTACTACGGCGACCTGACGCGGGTCTACGTCTGCGGCAACGTCAAGCCGACCCAGGAGCAGCGGGAGGTCCATCAGAAGGTCTACGACGCGCTGTTCGAGGCGGCGGCCGTGACCCGGCCGGGGGCGACCAACGCCGACGTCTTCGCCGCCGCCGATCCGTACGTCCTCGACAACCTCGGACATGGCGCCGGGACGAACCCGTGGGAGCCGCCGTTCTTCAGCCCGGCCTCGAAGGATGCGCCGGTCACCTTGAAGGAGGGCATGGTCTTCAACCTGGAGCCCTACTACGGCTCGCCCGGCGTCGGCGGCATCCGGCTCGAGAACGACCACATCGTCACCGCGGACGGCGTGGAGATCTACACGACGTACCCGTTCGACGAGCGGCTGGTCATCGACACCCATCCGCTCGACGTGTCGACCGGCCGGACGCGGGACACCCAGCCGATCGTGGGTATCGCATGACCGAACGCCGCTCCCTTTGAGCCCCCGGCGAGGACGCGGACCGGACGGCGCCGGCGCGTCGACGCGTCCGAGGTCGCTGGTCGTCCTCGTCGTCGGTACGGCGGTCCAGGTGAGCAACGCGACCGGAGTCGCGTCCTTCGCCGTACTCGCCCCGACCCTGGTCGCCGAGACCAGCCTGACCGCGACCGACATCGGACTGCTCGTCGGTGCGGCCAACGTCGGCGGCGTCCCGGGACTGGCGGCGGCGACCCGGATCACCAAGGCACTCGGAGCCGGCCGGGTCATCGCGCTGAGCGCGGTCTTCTCGGCTCTGAGCCTCGCGGCCGTCGCGGCGTTCACCGAGCGGTGGGGCATGGTGGCGGCGGTCGCATCCGTGAGCGTGTTCGGCGTCGCGTGGGGAGTCAACACTGTGAGCGCCGGCGGGCTCGTGATCGAGAGCGCCCCGCCTCGTCGCCGGGCGCTGTGGAGCAGCCTCAATCAGCTCGGCCTGCCCGCCGGGGGACTGGTGGCCGGGATCTTGGTGGCGCTGCTGTCGTGGTCGGGCTGGCAGGCCATCTTCTACGCCGAGGCGGTGGTCTTCGCGGTGCTGGCGGTCTTCGCGGCCGCCCTGTTGCCGAACGCGTCCACCGAGGTCGAGCCACGCACCCGGTCGCGCTACCGTCCCGTGATCGCCGCTCGGATCGGCGGCTTCTGCATCGGCCTGAGCACGGCGCAGTGGGCGTTCGTCACCTATCTCGCGATCGAGCTGACCCACCGCTTCGACCTGGATTTCGAAGCGGCGGCGACGGTCTTCTTCTTCTCGCAGCTGGCCGGCTTGAGTGCCCGGCCGGTGATCGGGATCTACAGCGACTGGCGTGGCCCGCCGCGCATCCCCGTGCTGGTGCTCGCCGCGTTGGGATCGAGCCTGGTGCTTGTCGGCTTCGGCCTGTTGCCGAGCGACGTCGACACCACGCTCCTCGTCGCCTACATCCTCGTGGGCTCGTTGATCGTGATCGGGTGGAACGGCGTGATGATGGTCGCCTGCGCCGAGGCCGGACCGCCGAGTCAGATGAACGCCAACATCGCCACCGGACTCACCCTCATGCGGTTCGGCAACATCGTCGGTCCGCCGGTGCTCGGGGCGTTGCTCGCCTGGGCCGGCGCCTCGTGGGGATGGTCCGCGGTGGCCGCGCTGCTCATCGTCGCCGCAGTCGGGCTGTGGCTCACCGGCCGGGTGCAGTCGCGGGCCTTGTCGACCCCACCTGGCTGAGGTCGAGGCCGAGCAGACCGGCCAGGTTGCTCCCGAGTACGGCGCGCTTCTCGGCGTCGGTGTAGGCGGCCGATTCGAGCACCGGCCGTACCGGATCGCGCGGGCCCATGTCGGCGGGGTAGTCGGTGCCCAGGACGACCTGACCGAGGCCGACGGTCTCGATGAGATAGCGCGTCGCCGCGTCGCTGTGCAGCAGATTGTCGAAGTAAAGCCGGTCGAGGTAGCGCGACGGTATGGAGCCTTCGGTGTTGGCGCGTACGTCGTCGCGCTCGCGATGCCCGTGGTCGAACCGCCCGGCCGCGAAGGCGGCGTAGCCACCGCCGTGGGCGAACACCGCCTTGAGGTCCGGCAGCCGATCGAGGACACCGCCGAACAGCAGGCTGCCGATCGTCACGGTCGTCTCGGTCGGGTTCCCGATCAGGTTGCGCAGGTGGTAGTCGGGCATGTGGGGGATGAACCGCACCGCCGCGGGGTGGAAGAAGATCAGAGCGCCGAGGCGCTCGGCCGCTTCGAGGACCGGAAACAGCACGGGGTCGTCCCAGTTGCGGCCGGCCACATGGGTGCCGACGGCGGCGCCGACGACGAGGTCGTTGCTCATGACCCGGTCGAGCTCGGCGATGGTGGCATCGACGTCGTCGAGCGGCAGATGGGCGAACACCCGAAAGCGATTCGGGTGCTCAGTCGCGACGTCGATCAGCTCCTGGTTGTTCTGCCGAGCGGCCCACGCGCCGTCGTGACCGTCGAGGTCGTAATCCCACAACGCCGGGCTCAGCGAGAGCACCTGCAGGTCGACGCCCACCGAGTCCATGTAGTCCAGCCGGGCCTCGACCTGCTCACCGTCTTGGGGCCAGGGCAGCGGCCAGCGGCTCGCGCCCGAGCCGATCTCGAGGGCGCCGTCTGGCCGGCGCCGTACCGCCTTGCCCTGCCACTCCCAGACGGTCCCGGTCCCGACGCAGGGCGGTGCGATGTGGGCGTGGACGTCGATGGCAGTCACGCGGTCGGGATCGGACAGGCTCATCGGACCTCCTGAGCAATTGCGCCGAGATTGCGCGTCTTCCCCACCTCACGGCGCCGACCTTGCGCGTCTTCCGCGCGGGATGGGAAAGACGCGCAATCTCGGCGTGAGGGCAGGGTCGATAGCGATGTACGATATCTTACATGATGCATGACGCTCGCGACCTTCGCGATGCACTCGCCGTCGTCGTCGGTGGCAGTCAGGGAATCGGCGCCGCGATCGCCGAGGGATTGGCCGAGGCGGGTGCCCGGGTGGTGCTCGCCGCGCGCGATGCCGACCGTCTCGAGGCGAGCCGGCAGCGTTGCGTGGCGGCGGGCGCCGGCACGGTTGACGTCCACACTGTCGACGTCCGGTCGCCGGACAGCATCGTTGCCCTGGCCGAGGCGGTCCGCGATCGCCACGGTCGGGCCACGGTGCTGGTCAACAGTGCGGGCGTGACGGCGATCAAACCGGCGCTGGACGTCGACGTCGACGACTGGGATCGGGTGCACGATGTCCATCTGCGTGGGCCGTTCCTGACGGCCCAGGCCTTTGCGTCCGGGATGGCCGCCGAGGGCTACGGCAAGATCGTCAACCTGAGCTCGACGTGGGCCACCACCGTGGCTCCGGGCCGAAGCATCTACAGCGCGGCCAAGGCCGGGCTCAGTCATCTGACCGCGGCGCTCGCCGTCGAGTGGGCGCCGTTGGGCGTACGGGTCAACGCGATCGCACCGACCGCCACTCGGACGCCGAGCCGCGAGGCACTGTTCGCCACCGATCCGGAGCTCGAAGAGTCGCTGCGCGATCGGATCCCGCTGGGTCGCTTGGCGACTCCGACGGATATCGTCGGCGCCGCCCTGTTTCTGGCCCGGCCGGAGTCGGATTTCGTCACCGGACACACCCTTTACGTGGACGGTGGTTGGCGATTTGCCCGTTAGCAGCGACGCCCTGTCGAATTGGGACGAGAAACGTTGTCAGATATAGTACGAAGTAGATATGTCATAACCGATCTGGAATAGGACTAAGGATGAGTCTTGCCATTAGCCCGGGCGAGCGCCGAACGGCGCACGAGCTCGTAAGAGACACACTTCGCCGGGCGATCCTTACTGGCCAGATCGCTGGCGGAGAACGGCTGGTCCAGGCCGACCTGGCCAAGCAGCTCGAAGTCAGCACGACCCCCGTACGTGAGGCACTTCGCGACCTCTCGGCCGAGGGTCTGATCCAACTCGACGCCCACCGGGGTGCAATCGTTCGCAGTCTGAGCAAGGACGAAGTCGAGGAGATCTACTGGCTGCGCCAGCTCCTCGAGCCCGAAATGATGGGCCGCGCCGTCGAGAACATCACCGACGAGCAGCTCGAGCAGGCCGAAAGCATCCAAAAGAAGGCCGACAAGGAGCGCGACCCGGCGGCTTGGGTCGAGCTCAACAAGGCGTTCCACCGCGTTTTCAACGAAGCTTCCAACTCCCCTCGGCTGGCCGCCATCGTCGAGAATCTCCAAGACAGCGGCACGCCTTATGTCGTGGCCTCTCTGGTGGCGGGATCCCGCAGTCCCAAGGAGGCCAACGCGCAGCACCGCGAGATTCTGACCGCGGTCCGCGCTCGCGACGTCAAGGCTGCGAAGAAGCTCATGTACGACCACGTCCACAAGACGCTGGTCGGCGTGCCGGACCTGGCCGCGACCGGCAGTTGACGGCGCCGATCAGACCCGAGCCCGCACTTCGTCGAGATCCACGACGTGGCCGGTTCGAGCGCTCTCGATGATGCCCTCGAGCACCGCCACCACCTCGAGTGCCTCGGCGCCGCCGACCTCCGGCGTCGCACCGGTGCGTACACAGGTGGCGAACTCCGCGAGTTCGTCCCGCACGGTGTCGAGGGTGTCGACGGGTTCCTCCCGTCGCTCCTTGTCGCCGACGTCCTGGCGATAGAACCGTTCACCGTCGGAGGCGTTCCAGGCCGCGGCCTTGGTGCCGAACGCCGCCGTACTCGCGACGTCGGGGATGACCGTCGTCGTGCCGACGAACCCGAGCGGGCCGGACTCGAACTCGAGCATCACGGTCGTCGCCTCGTCCAACGTGCCGAGCGCCGCGAGCTGCTTGCTGAACGCGGCCAGTCGGGTCGGCCGACCGACGAGGTAGATGAGGTTGTCGACCATGTGGACGCCGAGGCCGGTCATGCCGCCGGCCGGACTCTCCTCGGGATCGGCTCGCCAGCCGGTACGCGGATTCAGTCCTCTCGGGTTCGAGAGATTGGCCTCGACGTGGTGGATCAGGCCGAGCGCGTCGGTGTCGACCAGCTCCTTGAGCCGTCGTAGGCCGGGCTGGCGACGGCGGTTGTGGCCGACCTCGAGCACGATGCCGGCCGCGTCGGCGGCGGTGATCGCCCACTTCGCGTCCGGCACGTTGAGCGCCAGCGGCTTCTCGACGAAGACGTGTTTGCCAGCGGCGGCGGCCTCGACGACCTGGTCGGCATGGGTCGAGTGCGGCGTCGCCAGCATGATGGCCTCGACGTCGGGATCGCTCAGCAGCTCGTCCCAAGACGCTGCGGCCCCGCAGTCGTACTTCGCGGCGAATTCCGACCGGCGCTCGCTCGGCGAGTAGCACGCGACCAACCGCAGCCCGGCGTCCGGCGCGGCGTTGGCGAGGACGCCTCCCCACCAGCCGAGGCCGACGGAGGCGACGCGTACGGGATCGGTCGACATGGCCGGCCTCAGCCTTCGAACCACTGTCGCCGTCGGGCGACCTGCGGATCGCTGGGGCTCTGACTCGCCGGCTGGATGTAGAGGGTCTCGCCCGGTGCGTCGATCGGCTTGCCCGACAGGCGCTCCTTGAGCCAGTCCGCGGTCGTCGAGTGATGGTCGGCGTACCACTGGTTCGCGTCGGAGGAGCGGATGTTGGCGCCGTGATGCTGATCGGCGTAGACCCACAGCTGCGCCGGCGCCTCGATCAGGTCGTAGAGTTCGTACACCTCGTCGACCGGGCTGCGCGGGTCGTACTCGCCGACGGTGAGGAGCGTCGGTGCGGAGATCCGGGGCAGCAGGTCGTCGAGGGCCATGCCGGCGATGAACTCGTCGAGCTCGGCCTCGGTGTCGAGTCCGGTGAGGAACGCGAACAGCTGCTTGTAGCGCGGCGACTCCTCCTCGAACAGGTGGTACTTGTCGCAGATCGAGGCCCACACGAACGCGTTCGCCGCGAGCCGCTCGTCGGTGGCGGCGAAGCGGGCGCCCCAGTACGAGCCGAAGCTGAGTGAGTAGAGGCCGACCCGGTCGCCGTCCACCTCGGGCCGGGCGATCAGCTCGGTCAGGGCCGTACTCGCGGCGTCCTCGTAGTTGTCCTGGGTGATCTTGATGCCGCGCAGGTTGGACTCGCCCTGGCCGGGCCCGTCGAACACGAACAGGTGCATGCCGCGCTGGGTGGCGAAGTTGTAGAGCGGGTGCGGGACCATCTCCTTGGTCATGTCGCAGCCCGGGATGAAGAAGATCAGCGGTGCCGGCCCGTCACCTGGTGCGAGGTGGAGGGTGCCGGACACGAGGGTGTCCCGCCACGGGATGTCGATGTGCTCGATCGGCGTAGGGCTCAGGCGGCGGATCTCGTCGTAGCACCGCAGCACGCTGCCGTGGAGGTACTTCTTCTCGTCGTTGACCGCGAAGACGGTGTGCTGCGCGTTGGCGTAGGCCACGGCCGCGTCGAAGTAGAACTCGATCGCGGTCAGGTCGTGGCCCGCGTCGGCCTCGGCCCTGGCGATCCGCTCCAGCGCCTGGCCACGCTTGCCGACGTGCTTGCTGATCATCGCGTGCATCTTCACGCTCGGCGGCAGCTTGCCCCGGCCGGGATGCTGGAAGTGGAAGACGCGTCCGGTGTCCTTGACGGCGCGGTCGAAGTCCCACTGCTGGCCGTCGCGGCGCAGCCGCGCGCGAGGTCGAGACGCGTCCTGGTCCGGCATGCTGGGTCTCCTCTGCTCCGTACGTCGAGCGCAGCCTGCTGCGGCTGCTGAAGCACTCTATACTATATATAACATCGGAAGGAGTGGCGTGGATGTGGGCGTACCGACTCGAAGGGCCACTCCACCTGGTCCGCCACGACATCGATCCGCCTGAGGAGTCGGACCTGGACGAGGGCGAGGTCGTCGTACGGTTCCTCGCCGGCGGGATCTGCGGCAGCGACATCCCCCGCTGTCGCGACGGATCCGGCCGGCCCGGTCCGGAGCCGTTCGGACTGTCGCTGCACGAGATCGTCGGCGAGGTCGTCGCGACCCGGTCGGATCTCGCGGTCGGCCAGCGCGTGGTCGGCTGGGTCAGCCGGTCGCGCGGGCTGTGTGAGTACGTCCGGACGTCGGCGACCGAACTGCTCGCGATCGATCTCGACCTCGACGACCTCCACACGGTCGCCTTGCAGCCGTTGGCCTGTGTACTTCATGCGCTGTCGCGAGTGCCGTCGGTCGAGGGCCTGCGCACCGCCGTCATCGGTCTCGGTCCGATCGGCCTGCTGTTCGGCCATGCCCTCGAGGACGCCGGCGCCGCGACTGTCGTCGGTGTCGATCGGGTCGACCGGCGGTCGATCGGCCCGGCCTTCGGGCTCGATCGCGTCGAGTGCCTGACCAGCCGGACCTGGTCCGGGCGGCCGGAGTTCGTCGACGCGTTCGACCTCGTGATCGAGGCGGTGGGCCACCAGGTCCGGACCCTCGAGGACGCGATCGCCGTCGCGGCGCCGGAGGGCTTCGTCGTCCACTTCGGCAACACCGACTCGGAGGACCGCTATCCGCTTCCGCTCGGAGTCATGATGGACAAGCACCTCACCTTGCAGGCGGGCCGGACGCCCATCCCGAAACGCCGTTCGGCGCTGCGACGGGCATTGGACTACCGCGAGCGGCATCCGGAGCTGCTCACGACGTATGTCACCGACGTCCTGCCCGTGTCGGAGGCGCCGACGGCGTACGAGATGGCCAGCCGGCCGACGGTCGATCGCCTCAAGATCGTGCTCGACGGGCGCGGCTGACCGACGCGGTCACTTCACCGAGCCGGTCGTGATGCCGGCGACGATGTACTTCTCGATCCGGGCGTACACGAGGATGAACGGCAGGATCGTCAACACGGTGAACGCCGCCTCCGCCGGGTAGTTCTGGATCCCCTGGATGCCTTGCATGAGATAGAGCTCGTACGGGAGGGTCCGCTTGCCCGGCGACGTGGTCAGCACGAGGACGAGGGTGAACTCGTTCCACGCCTCGCGGAACGACAGGACGCCGATCGTGATCAGCGCAGGCAACGACAGGGGCAGCACGATGTAGCGGATCCGGGACCACATCGACGCGCCGTCGACACTCGCCGCCTCCTCGAGGGACGGCGGGATCTGTTGGATGAAGCCGACCAGCAGCCACACCGCGAGCGGTAAGAGCATGCCGGTGTAGACGACGATCAGCGTCAACCGTTTGTCCAGCGCGCCGAGCGTGACGGCCAGTTGGTAGAGCGGAATCATCAGGCCGAGGCTCGGCACCAGACGGGGCAGCAGGGTGAACAGCAGGAGCAGGTGCCGGCCGCGGAAGTTGAATCGGGCGAACGCGTACGCCGCCGGCGTCGCCAGCGCGACGGTGAGCACCGTCGTACCCAGGCCGACGAGCACGCTGTTGAGGAACGCGCCGCGGAACCCCGGTCGCTCGATGACCTCCCGGTAGGCGTCGAGGGACGGATCGTTCGGCAGCACGCTCGTGGAGCCGAAGACCTCGCCACGCGTCTTGAGCGAGATCATCACCGTGATGAAGAACGGGACCAGCGTCCACAGGACGAGGATGATGAGCGGGATCCACAGCAGGATCTGCCGGATCACGCGTTTGAATCCGGACGAGCCGGTGCGCCGCCGCTCGGCCGGCGTCTTCGGCGGAACGGTCGTCGCGACCTGCGTGTCGGCCGTCATCACTCCACCGTCCCGTATCGACGAGCCAAACCGACGTAGAGCAGGGTGAGGATCGCGTTCAGGATCAGGATGAACGTCGCGATCGCCAGTGCCTGGTTCATCTCGAGGTCAGTGAAGGCGGTGCTGTACATCTCCATCGGGAGTGTCTGCGTCGCCTTCAACGGCCCACCTCCGGTCAACGCCAGCACGACGCCGAGACCGGTCAGGGTGGAGTAGCTCATCCAGACGGTGCTGATCACGATCTGCGGAGAGATCAGCGGGATCGACAGGTGCCAGGCCTGCTTCCAACCGGTCGCCCCGTCGACGCGAGCCGCGTCCATGTAGGACGTGTCGATCGTCTGCAGCCCCGCGAGCAGCAGCAGGATCGTGAGCGGAAGGTCGGTCCAGACCTGGCAGAAGATGACCACGCCCATGGCGAGGTTCGGATCGGCGAGCCACGAGGGGCCGTTGAGCCCGAAGAACTCGATTGTCCGGTTGAGCAGACCGAAGTCGGTGTTGAACAGCAGCTTGAACATCACCGCGGCGGCGACGTTGGAGATGATGTACGGCGCGATCGTCACCGAGCGCAGGATCCGCAGCTGGCGCACGACACGGTTGAGCGCGAACGCGAAGAACAGTCCGAGGACGAGGCCGAGGATCACACAGCCGAGGACGAAGATCGCCGACTTGGTGAGCGCGTCCCAGAACGCCGGGTCCTGGAACATCTCGGAGTAGTTCTGGAATCCGACGAACTCCTCCGGCCCCCCGAAGAAGTCGGCGCGGTAGAAGCTCTTGTAGAGGCCGTAGATCACCGGGTAGGCCAGCAGGAGGCTGACCATGATGATGGCCGGTGTGGAGAACAGGTAGGGCGCGAGCTTGCTCTGCCCAGCCAGGTTGGAGTCCCAGCGTGGTCCGCCGGCGCCGGGCTTCTTGCTCCGGCGCCGGCGCAGGACCTGACCACGCCGGGTGCCGCTGCTCACCACACTCACACCGACACTCCTTCGGGCCTACGTCGACCTGCAGGGGCTGGCCTGTTGCAGGGCAGGGCTCCTTACTCCAGTGCGTTCAGCTGATCCTGGTACTCCTGTGCGAGCTCCTCAGCTGACTTGTCGGTGCCCTGAACGATCTCGCCCCACAGCTGTTCGAGGATCTCCTCGACCTCACCGGTGTTCTGCGACGCCGGCATCGACTCGGACTCGACGTAGGCGGTCTTGAGGTCCTCGGTGAAGAAGGGCAGGATCTCGCTGAACCGAGGATCGTTGAGCGCCTCGGTCTGGCGCATCGGCACCGAGCCGTTCTCCAGTGGCTCGATCAGGTTGTCTGTCTCGGCGAGGTACTGCAGCACCCGGCAGGACTCTTCCGGGTTGTCCGCGTCGACCGTGATGGCCCAGGTCCGTGGCTGCGTCACGTAGATGCCGGTGTGGCCCTCGCCGCTGTCCCTCGGCAGTGGCGTGGTCATCCACTCCTGGTTGTAGTCGAAGTTCTCGACCTCGTTGAAGTCACCGGCGGTGGTGATGCCGTCGAAGATGAGGCCGGCGTCCTGGCGGATGAACGCACCACGAGTCTCCGACTCACCCCAGGAGATGGCCTCCGGCGGGATGAGCTCGTCGGCCTGGGCGCGCTGCCAGTAGTCGATCACGTAGAGCGCCGCGGGATCGGTCAGGTCCGGCGTGGATCCCTCGAAAGGTACGCCGACGGCGTTGAGCATGCTCTTGAGCATGGTGACGCCCTCGCCGGCCAGCGCTTGGATCGTCATCGGAATCTGGTCCGGACGCGCTTCCTTCATCGCGAGCATCGCGTCGTACATCTCTTCGAAGGTCTCGAACGGCGGCTGGACGCCGGCCTCCTCGAGCCAGGGCTTGTTGTAGTAGAGGATGTCGAAGTTCGCTGTGATCGACATGCCATAGGTCTGACCGTCGAACTCGTTGTCCTCCCACGCGAGCGGCATGACCTGCTCGTAGAGCTCGGGATTCTCTTCCTGCCATTGCTCGCGACAGTCGTCGACGGGCTGGAGCAGCCCGGCGTCGTAGTAGGCCTCCATCATGAAGGTGTCGTCTTGGATGACGTCAGGCATGGTCTGACCGGCCTGACGCATGCGCAGCAACTGCTGCAGGATGTCGTCCTCGGCTTGGACGTCCCAGGCGAGGTTGATGTCGGGGTTGTCGGCCTCGAAGCTCTCGAACTCGTCCGGCGGCACGTAGTAGTCGCGTGACGACCAGACCAGGAGTTCCCCGTCTCCGCCGTTGCCACCCGACCCCTCGTCGCCGCCGCACGCTGCGCCGATCAGGGCGAAGCCGGCGAGGAGGCTGCTCGCCATCGCGATGCTCTTGCGGCCTCGGTGGCTGGTGATGCTGGTATGAGTCCACATGGTCTCTCCACATGCTCTCGATCAGCAGTAACGTACACCACACATCATGCATAATCCATCCCGCCAGAGATCGTGCCCCTTACCTCCGGATTCGTGAGTCGAGGCGGGTTCGATCCGCGCAGGTCAGCCGCTGGTTCGCAGGTGGAGGAGGGCATCGGCGACCTGCCAGCGCCCCTCGGCATAGACGACCGGATTGAGGTCGAGCTCCTCGATCCGGTCGAGGTAAGTGAGGGCAATGTCGGCCAGCCGTACGAGCAACTCCGCCAAGGCCGGCTCGTCGACGGGCGGCGTGCCGCGAAACCCGCGCAGCAGGGCGCGACCGCGCAGCGAGTCGATCAGGGCGAGAGCCGTACCCTCCGACAGCGGCGGCAGGGCCAGGGCCACGTCGTCGATCGCCTCTGCGACGGTGCCGCCGGTGCCGACGAGGACGACCGGGCCGAACGTCGGATCGCGGGCGATGCCGAGCAGCACTTCGATGCCGGGCACGTACCGCTGCACGAGGTAGCCGTCGATGCGCGCGTCGGGTGCGCGGGTGGCGAGGCCCGCGGTCAGCTGGTCCCACGCGGTCGCCAGCTCCGTCGCGTCGGACAGATCGAGGACCACGCCGCCGACGTCGCTCTTGTGCGGCAGGTCCTTCGACACCGCCTTGAGTACGACGGGATAGCCGAGCCGATCCGCGGCCCGGGCGGCCTCGTCCCGGTCGTCGACGACCTCGCCCGCCACGGTCGGCAACCCCATCGCCGTCACCAGCCGCAGGCTCTCGGCTTCGTCGACCCCAGAGTTGTCAGCGTCAATTCGGCCCCTGGCCCTAATAGCCGCTGACAACTCGGCGATGACGGCGGGATCCGGGGGCGGTGGCGGCGGTGCATCGTCGGCCCGGCGGAGTGCGCCGAGTCGGACCAAGCCGCCGACCGCCTCGACCAGGCTGCCGAGATCGGTCGTGACCGGCGCACCCGACTCCCGCAGGATCGCGAGTCCTTCGGCGCCGAGATCGCCGGCCAGCCAGAGGTTGGGCAGCGGCTTGTCGATCTCGTCCGCGAGGGCGGCGAGCGCGGTCGCCCGATCCCGCGTGTGGGCGCTCGGATGCGGCGTCGACACGGGCACGACCAGGTCGTAGTCGGCGTCGTCGACGAAACAGCGGATGACCTCGACGTAGCGATGCGGGGCCGTGATGATGCCGCCGAGGTCGGTCGGATTGCCGCTGGCGCCGTGCTGCAGATAGGGGCCGAGTCGCTCGCGGAGTCGCTCCGACGGCTGCGGGAGCGACAACCCGGCGGCGGACGCCCGGTCGGCCAGCAGCACCGCCGTACCGCCCGAATGGGTCACGATGCCGACTCGGTCTCCGGCGGGCACAGGAGTACGTGCCATCAACTCCGCCACGTCGAACAACTCCGTCGGCGTCGACGTCACCGTGATGCCGAGGGCGTCGAAGGCGGCGTCATAGGCGCGCTCCGTGCCCGCAAGGGCGCCCGTGTGGGTGCGCATCACCTGTTGCCCCACCGCGCTGCTACCGATCTTGCAGACGACGATCGGCTTGTCGGCCCGCAGCGCGGCTCGGGCAGCGGCGACGAAGCGCGGACCGTCTCGCACCGCCTCGAGCACGATCGCGACGGCGCGGACGTCGGGATGCTCCACCAGGTGCCGCAGCGCCTCGGCCGCGTCGACGTCGGCCTCGTTGCCGGTCGAGATCGACAGGGCGAAGCCGCTGCCTCGTTCCGCGGCCAGATTGTGCAGGAAGCTGCCGGTGCCACCGCTCTGCGTGACGAGTCCGACCGGGCCGAGCCGCAACTGGTCGGCCGGCCGCTCCAAGCAGGTGAGGAAGCTCAGGACAGTGCCGGCCGACGGGTTGATGACGCCGGCCGAGTTGGGTCCGAGCAGCCGGAGGCCGTGGCGGCGCGCCAGCCGTACGATCGCCGACTGCAACGCGGCGCCGTCGTCGCCCGCCTCGGCGAAGCCGCCGCCGAACAGGATCGCGGCCCCGGCGCCGATCTCACCGGCGGTCGCGATCACGTCGGGGGTCGCGGCCGCGGGCACGGCGAGCACCACGGCGTCCGGCGGCTCGGGCAGGTCGGTCAGCGAGGCTACGATCTCGATGCCGTCGACGTCAGGGAGCTTCGGGTTCACACCCCAGACCGGTCCGTCGAAGCCGAACCGGCGCAGGCTCGTGAGGACCTTGCCGCCGTGCTTGGCCGGGTCGGCCGACATGCCGACGATCGCGACCGACTTCGGCTCGACGAGCCGGCCGAGGCCGCTCCGCTCGGTCATGCCAGCTGTTCCCGCGCCAGGACCTGCTCGGCCCGGCGGACGTTGGCCTTGTCGACCATCAGGCCTTGGAAGCGGAACGCTCCCGATCCACTCGCCTGCGCCGACTCGAACGCGGCCAGGAGTTCCTTGGCGAAGGCGATCTCCTCCGGCGTCGGTGTGAACGCGGCATGGATCGCGGACAGCTGCCGCGGGTGGATCGCCATCTTGGCGGCGAAGCCGAGCCGCCGCGCGAGCCGGCATTCCTTGGCTAACGCCACCTCGTCGTCGACCTGCATGAATACCCCGTCGACCGGCCAGCCGAGTCCGGCGGCTCGGGTGTCGCAGATCAGCTTGCTGCGCGGATAGAGCATCGCCTCGCCAACCGGTGTCCACTGCCCGTCGAGGTCGGCCATGAAGTCGCCGTCCTCTCCGCTGGAGAACGCCAGTCCGACGACTCGCGGCGAGGCCGTCGCGATCTCGTACGTGAAGCGGAGCCCGAGGCAGCTCTCGACGAGGGGCAGGAGGACGATCGCGCCGGGTGGTCGGCCGGCGCGTTGCTCGTGGATGCCGATCGCCTGGTCGAGGGCGGCGACCTCGGCCGCCGTCTCGGTCTTGGGTAGCACGATGCCGAACGGACCGGCGCCCACGACCGCGTCGAGATCGGCCTCGAGCTCGCCGGTCGACGGGTGGTTGACCCGGACGAAGACCAGGGGGCTCGCCGGTGCACCGCTGGTGGGGTCGTCCGACTCCTCGGTGAGCGCGGCCGCGACCGCCTCGCGCGCCGCCGCCCGGGCGCCCGGCGCGACCGCGTCCTCCAGGTCGAAGATCAGGCTGTCGGCTCCGGAACGCTTCGCCTTGGCCAGCATGTCGGGACGACTGCCAGGCGAGAAGAGCAGGCTGCGCAGCGCGGTCACCGGCGATGTCGTTCCGGCGGGTGACGTCATGGCGGCCACGCCACGGCGACCCGGCCGCGGTTGCCGTCGACGGCGACGAGGGGGTCGCCGTCGGTCTTGTCGAGTGGGGGCAGGTCGCAGCCGACGACGGTGGGGACGCCGATCGAGTGCGCGAACTCGATGAGATGCGCGGCGGTGCTCCCGGCGCGGGTCACGAGGGCAGCGGCGTTCCACAACAACGGTGCCAGCGCCGGGATCGGCTGCTTCGCCACGAGTACGGTCCGTCCGGTCGGCAGCGGAGTTCGGCCGGTGGGGTCGAACACGTACGGTCGGCCGACGCCGATCCCGGGTGCGGCCGGCGTCCCCGGTGTGACTGCTCCCGAGGCCATCACGACCTGGTGCGCGAACGGCTCCCAGGTGTCGACTCCGAGGCGGCTCGGCTCTGGTGCGACGCCGTTGCGGAGGGCGCGGTCGAGGGCATCGGGTTCGAGCCGCCAGTACGCCTCGGCGCCGCCGACGCCGCGTTCGAGCGCGATGTGCCGAAGGCAGTCGAGGTTGGCCAGGATCCGACCGGCGGTCCGCGGATTCGGGCTCGGCAGGCGGCGGATCGTCTCGAGAGCGGTCTCGGGCCGGTCGCCACGGAGCTGGCGCAGGACGCGATCGGCTTCGGCGGCCGCGCCGCGTGGCGGACTGCGCCAGACGTGCGACGTCAGCTCGCTGGCGAGATCCTGAGTCGCGGCCAGCAAGGACAGGGCGTCGACGGCGCCCGTGGCAGCCTGGGTCGGGTGCGCCGGAGCATCCATCGCGACGGCCCACGGCAGGATCAGGTCGTAGCCGAGCCGACCCGGATACCGCTGCGTCAGCGCGGCGACCTGCAGTGCGACGGGATCAGCTCCGATGAAGGATTTGCATTCGTGGTTGTCATGACGACCACAACTGCAAGGCTCTCGAGGCGCGAGGTCGGGGGAGCGGAGGCTCTGGAGCAGGTGGACCTGGCCGTCGACGGCCGCCCACTCGATCAGCTGATGATCGAGGACCCGCTCGACCCGGCGCGACAGAGCGGCGACCTCCGCCAGCAGCTCGGGCGCGATGCCGGTCGCGTCGGAGCTGGCGTCGGCGTCGACGAGCGCGGACTCACCCTCGACATGGCCGGCCATCAGCGGCTCCAACGGGTCGCGGGTCGCCGTGACCTGGACGCTCCCGTCGCCGCGGCAGCGAGCCGTACCCCCGATGTCGGGAGCGATCTCCGGTTGGACCAGTACGGCCAGCCCGAGCTGATGCGGATCGATGCCGGCGTACTGCGCTCGCTCCAGGACGCCGACCTGGAAGGCCGACCCCCAGCAGCCGCGTACGGCCGTGCCGAGCTCGTCCGCCCCGACGCCGTGGAAGCTCGAGAAGGCGCCGGACCAGGTCCCGTCGGCCTCCAACGGGCTGGACGAGCGCACGATCAGTGGTTGCGGATAGCGCCGCGAGCGGTCACCGAGCTCGGCCACGAGCAGCTCGTCCGGTTGTACGGTCATCGCGGCCAGCCGAGCCCGCCCGACACCGGCACCGAGTGCGGCCGCGGCGGCCTCGACCACCGGTGCCGACTCGTCGACCGGCACGACCACTCCGGGCAGTGTCGGGAGCCCGGCGTCGGCCGCCGCGGCGAGCCCGGCCGCCTTGGCGCCGGCAACACTCGGATCCAGGGCGCGCCGGTCGCGCAGGTCCAGACAGCGCTGCTGGGTCGCCATCGAAAGTCCTAGTCGACGGCGATGATCTCGTGCGACTTGTAGGTCGACACCAGATCCGGCCCGTCCTCGGTGACGATCAGCATCTCTTCGAGACGTACGCCGAACTCGTGCAGCTTGCCGTGCTGGGTCTCTAGGGCGAACACCATGCCCTCCTGGATCTCCTGCGGATGGTCGAGCGACCAGATCCGCGAGATCACCGGCTGGTCGTACTGCGCGAGACCGAGGCCGTGGCCCCAGAGGTTGGCCGCCGCCTGATCCTCGTCCTCGTAGCCCCAGGTCTCCATGGCGGACGGCCACTTCGACGCGATGTCGGCCGTCGTCGCGCCGGGGCGTACGGCCTCGATCGAGTCCCAGAGCCACTTGTGGGCGGTGTCGTAGTAGTGCTGGTGTTCATCGGTCGGCTTCCCGCCGACGCAGTACGTGCGGTAGACGCAAGACTTGAAGCCGTTCCACGTCAGTGCCGCGAGGTCGATGATGACGAGCTCACCGGGCCGGATGATCCGGTCGGAGAAGTTGCGCCAGTTGGGCCAGGCGTTGGGTCCGGACGAGACGATGACGTCCTCGACGTCTTCCATGCCGGGGATGGAGTAGAGGTAGTTGAATCCGAAGGCCGCGACCTCGTTCTCGGTCAGGCCGGGCTT
>Ga0075431_100000035_pt1 | contig 70355 bp, 71 predicted proteins | sample RhiMetdeltSRZDD5_FD_75297 | JGI IMG/M metagenome (GOLD analysis project Ga0075431, IMG submission 75297) | Populus rhizosphere microbial communities from Tennessee, USA - Rhizosphere MetaG P. deltoides SRZDD5 | ecosystem: Host-associated > Plants > Roots > Rhizosphere > Soil | place: USA... | reverse complement strand
GTGATGATCGCGAAGAAGATCAGCGGCTGGATCACTTGATCCCAGTGCCGGACCGCGAGCCGCAAGTCGCGCGCGACCACCAAGCGAACGAGCGCGCCGAGTCCGGAGGACTGCATCAGTGCAACTCCAGAGTTCGCACGCCCGCTCGACCTTGCAACAGCAGCTGATGAGCAGCAGTCAGGATCAGTCCGCCCTGCGCGAGGTGCTCGGTCATGCACTCTTCGAACAGCGCGATACCGGCGGAGTCGAGGTTCGTGATTGGCTCGTCGAGAATCCACAACGAAGCTTGCGTCAGCAGTATGCGACCGATCGCCACGCGACGCTTCTGCCCTGCCGAGAGTGCGCGTGCGGGCAAGTCGACACACTGAGCGATACGGAGGCGCTCGAATGTGTCGCGCAGCTCCTGCCTCGTGACCGGGCGGCGCAGTGCGACGCTGTACTGCAGATTCTCGAGCGCCGTGAGGTCAGGCTTGAGCGCATTGATATGAGCGAGGTACGCGAGCGCCTGGTGATAGTCGTCGCGACAGTCGTGCAGCTGCTGCCCGCGCCAGACGATCTCGCCCGATTCCGTCGGCAGCAATCCGGCCACACATCGCAGGAGGCTCGTCTTGCCGACGCCATTCGGACCGACGACCTGCAGGAGCTCACCGCGATTCAGAACGAACGACGTGCCGCGTAACAGATGCCGCTCGCCGCGCCACAGGTGAACGGCGCGAACGTCGAGTTGCGGCTCGGCTGCGGCCGCCGCGGCCTGTGCGTGCATGTTGTTATGCGGACCCGCCTGGAAAAGCGGCGGCAGTTTACACCACGCCTGCCATCAGCCGGCCGTCGCGGTCTGCAGGCGTCTGCGATGGCCCACACTCCCGGCCGCGTGGCTTACAATCGGCCCCCGCCCGCTGCCCGGGTGGCGAAATTGGTAGACGCAAGGGACTTGAAAGTTGAGCACCCGGCGCGGAAACGCCCGGTGTGAATGGGGTCAAATTCGGGGAACCAGCACCACGCGCTGGCGTGCCTGCAATCCCGAGCTAAGCCGCGACGCGAACGATGCGTGCGGAAAGTGTAGAGACTTGACGGCCCCTGCCTAAACGCTGAAGCCGCAATCGAGCGGCGAGCGCACGGCAAAGAGAAAGTCCAGACTCCAAATGGGCCCGCGACGAGATGAGCGGGCTCAGCAGCGAAAGCTGTAGCGGGTACGAAAATCCCTCGGAGGAAACTCCATGCCGGTTCGAGTCCGGCCCCGGCACCAGCACAGGGTTTTCCGTCGTCTGATATCGTCCGTCCACACGCACGAAATGCCGCAGATCAATGACAGATGAAGTTACGACGATCGCGGGAATCGAGATCCCGTCGACTTCGCCGGTCTTCCTGACCATTGTGGCACTCCACATTTGCCTGGCGCTGATCTGCGTCGTAACGGGTTTCGTTGCGATGATGAGTCGAAAAGGCCGTGGCCGTCACTCGACGTTTGGCACGGTCTACTATTGGTGCCTCTCGGCCGTCTTCGCCTCCGCTACCGTGTTGTCCGTGATGCGTTGGGCCGAGAACTACCACCTGTTCATTATCGGAGCCCTTGCCTTCGCGACGGCTCTTCTCGGTCGATCAGCCGCTCACCCGCAGCCCCGTCGGCGCCTCGACTTGCATGTCGCCGGGATGGGGCTCTCCTACGTGTTCATGCTGACTGCCTTCTACGTGGACAACGGAAAGAACCTGCCGTTGTGGAAAGAGCTGCCGCCGATTGTCCTCTGGCTGCTGCCCGCGGTCGTGGGAATCCCTATCATCGCTCGCACCCTGCTTCGGCATCCGCTCCTGCGGCAATTGAGAGACCAGTGAGCTCAAGGTCGCAGGAGTGAGACGAGTCGTGGGCAGAGCGCTGCTGCCGCGACTCAGTGCGTCAGCCGCTCGATCACTGGACAACGAGACTCTTCGGCATTCGCGTCGCACGCCGCGATGAGTTGCGCGAGCTCTGCGCGCAGCTGCTGCAGTTCGCGAATATTCGTATCGACCAGCCGTAGCTTGGATACGGCGAGCGCACGCGTCGCGTGGCAGGCATTCTGCACACGCAACTTGAGCAGGCTTCCAATCTCCTCCAGCGTGAATCCCATCGCCTGCGCGCGCTTGATGAATCGCAGCTGATCCACGTCCGCGTTTGCATAGCGCCTCATTCCGCCCGGCGGCCGCGGCGGCTCACGCAGAAGTCCTCGCCGTTGGTAGTAGCGAACGGTCTCAATACTGACCGCAGCGGCAGCGGCGAGACCCGAGATGGTGAGCAATGTGGGCGACGATCTTGTTGCCATCGAGCCGCCTCCAGCATTTCCGACATCGACGAAAGACGCTTGACTCCGTACCAAGGTACGGACCTTACCCTATGGCCCGCGTTCACTGAAGGTGGCTGAGTCCCGATGGCAGAAAAGCTGAAAGTGCTCGGCGCTGCAGGCGGCGCGGTCGGTCTTGGGGGTTTTGCTGCCGCCCTGGGCTTGTGCTGCAGCGTGCCCTGGGCCGTCGCGCTTCTCGGAGTGTCGGGAGCCATCGCATTTGCCCGTTTGGCATTCCTGGTGCCCTACTCGCTCGCGCTGGCCGCCGTGTTTCTCGGTTTTGGGTTCTGGCTCGCCTATCGCAAGCCAGCCTGCGCGGATGGCGAGTGTCCTGCGCAGCCGCCTCGTCTGTTGCGGGGATCATGTGGGCTACAGCGGCTGTGATTGTCGCGCTGGCTGTTACGGCTTTTTGTTTGAGAGTTACTGCCTGATCGGAGAGTCTCTATGCGCTATGCCCATGTCCTGCTGGCGTTCGTTGCGCCATTCTCGGTCGTAGCATCCGGAATCGCAGGCGCGGCTGATGCGGCTGCAGCCGCCGGTTACACAGTCCTTCGCGATGACTTCTCGCAGCTTCGAGAGGACTTCAATCGCGCCAAGGGATCCGTTCGGCTGCTCTTTGTAGTCGATCCGATCTGTCCCGGATGTTTGCGCGGGATGGACGACATGAACAAGGACCTTCTGTCTCGAACGCAGGACGAGCGGTTGAAGACGTTCGTCGTGCACGTTCCCGTGATCGGCGCGAAAGCGAAGGATGTCATGCCGGCCGCCCGCGTTCTCGAGAACCGGCAAGTCCGCAACTACTGGAATGCGAGCGGCGAGTTCGGTCGCGCGCTGGCGAAGGCGGTCCAGCTCAAGAATGGCAAAGAGACTATCTATGCGTGGGATGTGTGGCTGCTTTACGGGCCAGAGGCCGAATGGACCGACGCCGGCATTCCGCAGCCCGAGCTCTTGATGCATCAGCTGTGGAAGCTCGAGGGAACGAAGTTTCCAAAGCTCGACAGTGCCGTATTTGCACGCGAAGTGCACAATCGTCTGCAGGCCCTTACCGCGTCGACTGCGACACCGCGATGACAACTACCGTTGAGACACACTCGCTTCTGACCTGTCCTGAGTGCGGACATGCGTCGCTGGAGTGCATGCCTACGGACGCGTGCATGTATTTCTTCGACTGCAAAGGGTGCGGGGCTTTGTTGCGTCCGAAGCCGGGCGACTGCTGTGTGTTCTGTTCGTACGGCACTCACAAGTGCCCGCCGATCCAGTCGGCGGCATCGTGCTGCGCGCCTGCGTAGGCGCATGGACACCGAGCTTCCTATCCGAATAGCTGTTCTGCATGTGCCACCTGACGTCGCGTTCGCGATTCAGCGCGGCAAGCACGAACTGCTGCCGCCTTCGCGCTCGAAGGACGGATCGTTGATCTTCGATCTGAGCGTACGCGTGGTGGCGCGCAGAGGCGGCGGGTCACCGACCGTGCTGGGTCCTTACGCGCAGGGCAAGCCCGATGATCGCTTCATCTACGTCAATTCCGGAACGATGGCCGGGCAGCCCGAGTCGTGCTTCACGAGGCGCGCCAAGATCAAAACTGGCGGCATCACGTGGAAGCTGGTCGAGCAAGCGCTCGCCGACGACGCGATAGTCGAAACACAGATCGAGGTAAGGGCACGAGATGGCGGACCTTGCTGTGCAACGGTTCCGCTGCTCGGAGGTTGGAAGATCAGCCGCGCCTAGGTCGCCGCAACTCAGCCTCCCTTCTATGCTCCTATCGTTGACAATACGACTTTTCTCGTAATATCGTACGCGCCATGGAAACCAAGCATGCGGTCGCAGCTCTGGGCGCGCTTGCGCATGAGTACCGCCTCGAAATCTATCGTCGCCTCGTCGAGCAGGGTCCCGAGGGCCTGGCCGCAGGCGCCATCGGTGAGGCGGTGGGCCTCGCTCCCTCCTCGCTCACCTTCCACCTGCAGAACCTGCACCGTGCCGGCCTGATCGTGCAGCGACGCGAAAGTCGCAGCCTGATCTATAGCGTCGATTTCGACGCGATGAACGGTCTGGTGGGCTATCTCACCGAGAACTGTTGCGCTCGCAGTGGCGAGTCCTGCGCGACTGCCTGCAAGCCTGCTTCGATATCCAAGACCGCAAAGCGCAGGAAGGTTGCCTGATCATGCACACGGCGATACAGCAGGCGCCCCGTCGCGTCGACATCGTCGGTCTCTTGGAGAACGCATCGCTCCCGACTGCCGATCTCTCGGATGGCGACATGCGGGATTTCTTCTATGCCGGGCCGTCGAACGCACCTATCGGCATCGTCGGTCTTCAGTTCTATGGCTCCGACGCCCTGCTCCGCTCGCTGGTCGTGAGCGCGGCCCATCGCGCGCAAGGACTGGGGCAACAACTCGTCGAGCATGCCGAGCAACACGCTCGCACGCGCGGGGTGGCTACCATTTACTTGCTGACGACGACTGCCGAACACTTCTTCCGATCTCGTGGCTACGTCGTTACGCCACGCGACAGCGCGCCACCCGCGATTCGAACCACGCCTGAGTTCGCACGCTTGTGTCCGGCGAGCTCGGCATTCCTCTCCAAGCGTCTTTGATCGAGGTACCTGTCGTGAAGCGACTGCATGTGCACGTGAGCGTCGATGACCTGGCCAAGTCGATCCAGTTCTACAGCACGCTGTTCGCCGCGGAGCCGACTGTGACCAAGGACGACTACGCGAAATGGATGCTCGAGGATCCGCGCGTCAACTTCGCGATCAGCAAGCGCGGCAATGAAGCGGGTATCCGGCACCTCGGCATTCAAGTCGAGGACCGGGCCGAGCTGGCGGACGTCTATTCACGTCTGCAGCGCGCGCAGGCGCCGATCCTGGAAGAAGGAGCCACGACCTGTTGCTACGCCAGGAGCGAGAAGAGCTGGATCGCAGATCCACAGGGCATTCAGTGGGAGACCTTCCTTACGACCGGCGAAAGCACGAACTACGGCGCCGCGCCCGGCAGGCTGAATCAGGGCAAGCCTTGCTGTGAGCCCACGACGGCCGCATGAGTCATGCGCGATCGGCCTTACAGCGTGCTCTTCCTGTGCACGGGTAACTCTGCTCGCAGCATTCTTGCAGAGTCAGAGCCGTCATAGCCGAGGGCCTTGGCTCGATGCCGCTGGCGACAGCCGTCATCGGTTCGGGGATCATGGCTGGAGTGACGAATGAGTAGCGCGCCGACGCCTGTCATCATTCGAACTGCAACTACTGCTGACGCTGCCGCATGTGTCGCAATCTACCGGCCGTTGGTCGAGTCGACTGCCGTGTCGTTTGAGACGGTCGTTCCCACGCCCGAAGAGTTTGCTGCGCGGATCGAGAAGTCGTTGTCAGCCTGGACCTGGCTCATCGCCGAGAAGGATGGGCGCTGCATTGGATACGCGTATGGCCATTCGCATCGAGAGCGAGCGGCCTATCGCTGGTCGGTCGAGGTCACGATCTACGTAGACTCCGGCGCCAGACGACAAGGCGTCGGTCGGCACTTGTACGAGCGGTTGTTCAGTGAACTCGCCAGACTCGGCTACTGCAACGTCTACGCTGGCGTCACGCAGCCGAACGAACCCAGCATGGCATTGCACCGCGGTGTGGGTTTCGAATACATCGGCACATTTCGATCCGTGGGCAGGAAATTCGATCGATGGCATGACGTCGCGTGGTTTCAGCTGAAGCTTCGCGAGGTGCCGCCGTAGAGGTGTCCGCTGCGGCGCTACGAGGTGGCTGGAGAAGTGCTTCCTGGCCTTGCTACTGTTTCAGCAAACGAGACAGCCAGGATTGCGGCGCCTCGTTTGCGCGCTGCTTGGAGCCTCTGGAGCGCTGCAGTTGCCGCGCCTCCTCCACCAATTCCTCACCGAGCGTTTTCGGCCGACTGCCGCGCGGCTGCGAATTGCCGGCCGCCTTTGGGCTACGTGCAGCCGGTGCGACTGCTGATTTGGCTGCGGGTAATTCACGCCGGGGGGCGTCACGCGGCACAGGCTGCGGAGCCTTTGCCAGGGGTACTGCGGATGAGGATTGCGCGAAGCGGGCATGCTCCGCAGCGCTGACTCGCACTACTCCGGGTGAACCGAAGAACGTCCTGAGATACCCGCAGGTGGCATTCACGGCGACTTCGTCATCGAAGAATCCAAGCCGCAATCCATACAGGCTCGCACCGCCGGACCGGGTCTCGACGACGTAGAGTCGATGCGACGCGAAAATTTCCAGCCGCGGCATCATCTCCAGATTGATCGGCTTCTCGGACGTGACGAGCTGGACCACGAACCATTTTCTTTGACCCGGGTCCTGGAGCTCGGTCGGCGAGAGTGCTCGGACAGTCTGCGTCGAGTCGAGCGAGACGTCGCAGCGAAGAGTCGTCGAACGTTCGACCATGGCTTGACTTCCCGAAAAAAAGTACTTGATCGTGTCGCCCGTCTTTTGAGACAGGTCGCCTTTAACCCACGCGTCGATACTTCGAGCGCAGCCGCGTGAAGTCAAACTGCGGCTGCAGATCTGTGGCGCATGGCGCGTTTTGTCAATGTGCTGCCAGCGTGATGGAACGCTCGGCGCAGCTGCTTCGTGTAATTGGCCAGCCTCGCTCTTGGTGCGCGCGGATCACTTGACGTAATGACCGCAAGGAACTTCGTTTGCCGCTTGCTCGTGTCCACTTGAGCACCGGTCCTCGACGTGAGCTGCGCTATGACACATCCGATCGATGTCCTCGTCATTGAGCCTTCGGAGGCGGACGCCCGCAAGACGGTGGCCGCCATCCGCCGCAAGGCGCCTGGCCTTTCGACCGTTCATGTCTCGGGTGCCCAGATGGCCGCCGAGCTCATTTTCGATTATTGGCCGAGTGACCATCCGCAAGTCCCGCGCCTGGTCATCGTTGATCTCGATGCCACTGGCGAGCCTGGCAAGGACGTTTTGAGTCGGCTCAGGAGTGCTGCCGCTACGAGGAACGTCGCAACCGTCCTGAAGCCGATCGGCGGCGATGAATACGCCGTGGAAGTGGATAGAGCCGTCGGCCAGCTTCTCCTCGAGCAAACGTAAGGCTACGCCTCCAGCAAGGCTGCATTCCTCGTGAACTGCAGCAGCTGATCGACGTTCTCGCTCCCCGTGCCCAGTTCAGCGGCGAGCTGGTCGCGCGTGCGGGTGCCGTCGAGAAGCTGAATGAAACGTCGCTGAGCTGCATCGACCGGGACGCTCCCGTGCCGTTGATTGATCGGTGATTGATTCTGTGCGGCGAGATAGCGCGCGAGGAGACTCGCCCGCGGCTTGTCACCCGGCGCCTGTGCCAACACGGGTGGCGAGTCGAGGTATAGCTCGAGCGTTCCGCTCATCCAGCAGTTGAGCAGCTCGCGGAGCAGCGCCTCGCGCTGTTGGCCGGCGGCGTCGATCACTTCCTTGACGGAAATCGTCTGTGGAAAACGCTGGCTGATCGTCGCCAGGGCATCGTGCAGCGGACCGGCGCCGGTGACTACGTCGCCACGCGAATGCTCGAAGCGCGTCATGCCATTCCCCGCAGCCGATTGCCGCATGAACACGGCAGCCTGCATCGTCTCGGCCCGCTCGAGCATCTGCGCCCGATCGATCGTCAGATTGCCGTGGCAGATGATCGCCCGGCGAAACTCGCGATTGCGCACGAAGTCGGCGTACTGCTCCTGGCGAATCAGGTCATCCCGACTCGCATCCATCCAGCTCCTGAACGGCGCCCACTTCTCCGCCGCCACCACGCCGTTTTGCAACGCGTCTCCGAGATACTGCAGACCGTGCCTGGCAACGCGCATGGCGAATTCGCGGAAATAGAACGGATGATTCGCATCCTCGAAGTATTCATGCAGGATGTAGCTCTCGTCCGTACCCTGCAGCCATTGCACTTCGCCCTTCAGCAAGGCCGAGGTGAACGGAGCCTGGGCCAGCGCCAGGATGAAATCGCGTCCCGCGCGCGCCTTCTCGATCGGGTCTGCGACTTTCCCGGCGTGGAAGAGCATTGCCTTGCGCGCCCACATGCGTACGTGCCAACCGGGATAGGTGTTGAAGCTGATATACGCCAAGCCGGTGGGCGTGAGCTGCTCGGCGCAGATCTGCAACATCTTCTCCGCCACGTCGTACGGAACGTACGAGAACACACCGTGCGCAACGATGTAGTCGAATTTCCCCCACTCGGGCGTGACATCCATGATGCTGGCGGCCCGCAAGTCGAGGTTCGTCACGCCGCTCGCCGCTGCGAACTTTTTCGCAGCCTCGATCTGCGACGGCACGAGATCGCTCCCGATGAGGCTCGCCTTGGGCAGCGAGTAAGCCATCGGCACGATGTTGCCGCCCACGGCACAGCCGAGCTCCAGCACCCGGCACTCCGCCGACGCAGGCGCCTCGATCCCGAACAGATGCGCCACCGCCTGCAACCGCCGCGGATGGCTCTCGGGGAAGGAGTAAAAGGCGTACGGGACCTGGTCGTAGCTGGTGGCGGTGTCGGTCATGGGCGAGAGATTACTGGAACTCGTCCAGGCCGCTGTCGGTTTTCGCATCGCAGTTTCGTCCTCGGCAGGACGGGCTGCTCAATCGCCAAATGGAGGCACACGATGGCCAAGAACGTAATTTGCCTTTGGTACGACGGCGCGGCCGAAGAAGCGGCCAGGTTCTACGCCAAGACGTTCCCGAACAGCGCTGTGACGGCAGTTCACCAGGCTCCGGGCGATTACCCCGATGGCAAGAAGGGTCAGGTGCTGACAGTCGAATTCACGGTAGTCGGTGTGCCCTGCGTCGGCCTGAATGGCGGCCCGACCTTCAAGCACAGTGAAGCCTTCTCATTTCAGATCGTCACCGAGGACCAGGCCGAGACCGATCGCTACTGGAATGCGATCGTCAGCAATGGCGGCGCCGAGAGCATGTGCGGCTGGTGCAAGGACAAGTGGGGTTTGTCGTGGCAGATCACGCCGCGCGTCCTGCTGGAGGCAACGACCGATTCCGATCGTGCAGCCGCGAAGCGCGCGTTCGACGCGATGATGAAGATGAAGAAGATCGACATCGCCGCGATCGAGGCCGCACGACGCGGCTCGGCGCGCGGCTAGAGCGCAACTGAAAAGTTACTTCACGTTCTCGTAGACCGCGTCGCGCAGGTCGGTGCTGAACTTGCCGAACAAGCCTTCAGGCGCGGTGTTGGTGAACGCAACGACCGTCAGCTTGCGCGTCGGATCGACGAACCAGGTGTGACCGTACACGCCGCCCCATTGCCAGGTGCCTGGCGATTGTGGCGTGTGCGCCGTCGCCGGATCGACGACGACGGCGCCGCCGAAGCCGAATCCAACGCCCGGCCCAGGACCGATCAAGGAACCGATCTGATTACGCATCGCGCTGGCGGCGGATGCCGCGCTCAGGATCGGCTTGCCGCCGCCGCGGACCGCTTCGAGCAGAAGCATGGTGTCGGGAGCGGTGCCGACCATTCCGGCGCCAGCCGATGGATACGCCTCAGGGTCGAGCGCGCGTGAAGGCGAGTACGTCATGCGGCCGCCGTCGCCGAACGGCATGGCGTACGGATCGTCCATCTTCGCCGGCTCGGGCTTCGCATCGTGATACGGCACGGCGAGGCGCGCCGGCTCCTTGGCCCAGAACGCGGTGTCATGCATGCCGAGTGGCTGCGTGACCAGCGTTGCTACTGCTTCTGGCAGCGCCTTGCCCGATGCCTTCTGTACGACAGCGCCGAGCACGTCGATGGACAACGAGTAGCGCCAGGCTTCGCCCGGGCGGTCGAAGAGCGGCACAGTCGTGAGCCGTCGCAGGTTCTCGTCCAGGCTGATGCGCAGCTCATCGAATCCGTCCGACACAGCGGCCTGGTAATAGGCCGTGCCGGGCTTCTCTGCGAATTTGTAGCCGAGTCCGGACGTATGAGTCAGGAGCTGCCGCACCGTGATGGCGGGCATTGCGCCGTTCGCGAGCTTCGGCCGAAAGTCCGGAAGCCACTTCGTCACGGGATCGTCGAGCGACAGCTTGCCCTTATCCACCAGCGCGAGCGCCGCGGCCGAGACGATCGGCTTGGAGACCGACGAGAGCCGGAACACGCTGTCGAGCTGCATCGGCCGTTTGGACTCGCGATCCGCAAGCCCGGCCGCGCGCTGATAAACGAGCTTGCCGTCGTGGCTGATGAGAACAACCGTCCCGACCAGCCGCTTCTCCGTAATCGCGCGATCGATCACTGCGTCGATGCGCGAACGCGCATCGCCCGTCAGCTCCGTCGGTGCGCTGGCGCCCTGAGTCAGCGCCGGTGTGAGTAATGCGAATGCAATGCCGGCGAGAGCGAGTCGTTTCATGAGCGACCTACGGTTGCTTGAAGTGCTTGCTCAGGCGTAAGCCCTGACGCTGATAGTTGGACCCGACGTTGAGCCCATAAAGACGTTCGGGATGCACCGTCAGGCGCTCGTAGGCGAGACGACCGACGATCTGCCCGTCCTCGATGACGAACGGAACCTCATAGGAGCGCACTTCGAGAACCGCGCGCGCGCCCTCGCCGCCCGCGCTCGCGTGACCGAAGCCCGGATCGAAGAATCCCGCGTAGTGCACTCGGAACTCACCGACCAGGGTGTCGTACGCGATCATTTCAGCCGCATACCCGGGCGGAACCCGGACGGCTTCGCGCGAAGCCAGGATGTAGAAATCTGCCGGATCGAGAATCAGGCCCTGCGGCCCCGGCGCCGGCACGACGTCCCAGAACTCCTGCCAGTTGTAGTGCCCGACGCGATCGACGTCGATCAGGCCCGAGTGACTCTTCGCCTTGTAGCCGATGATGCCGTTGTTCGACGCGCTGCCGTGCACGTCCACCGTGATCGGCACGCCATTCTTGATGTCCTCGTCCGACAGCACGCGATCGACCAGTCCGAACTCCTCCTGCAGGCGCTTGTGCTCCAGGTCGCTGCTGGGCGGCGCACCGCGCCGGATGCGCAGCTGACTGAGCCGCGAGCCTTTGCGCACGAGGATCGTGAACGTCCGCGGCGACACTTCGGCGAACAACGGGCCCTTGTAGCCTTCGCGGACCTGGTCGAACTCCGTTCCATGGTCCGTGATCAGGCGCGTGAAGACATCCAGCCGGCCGGTGGAGCTCTTCGGGTTGCCGCGCGCGGACATCCTGTGCTTCAGCGCCAGCGTCTCGAGCAGCGGGATGATGTAGACGCAACCCTTCTCGAGCACTCCGCCGTTCGTGATGTCCATTTCGTGCATCGAGAGGTCGCGGAGCTTCTCCGAGACCGTCGATTTCGCACCCGGCAGGAAGCTCGCTCGCACGCGATAGGCCTTGGCGCCGAGCCGCAGGTCGATGCTCGCCGGCTGGATCTGGTCGTCGAGGACAGGCTCGATGCCGCGAATCTCCTTCGTGGCATGGACAGTGCGCAGCAGGTCTTGGGCAGGCAGGATTCCGGTGCTGAACGACTCTTCTGCCGACGACGCGTCGGAGGCGTCGTTTTCGAATAGCGGGTGGATCTTTTCCATTGGGACTTCGGTCGGGGCCTGGAACGCAAGTATCCAGCTTTGCCGCAGCCAAGGAAACCCTGAAATCCGGCGTGTTTGGGACGCAGTTATCTTCTCCCCTGGCCCGACTGCTGGCAGTGTGCCGCCCGCATCAGCCAGGAGGCCACATGAGCGGGACGAGACAGTCTGATCGCATCTTGCGTGTGTTGTGGGCCATCGTGGCCCTCGGGGTGGCCAGTACCGCGGCAGCTCTGCCGAACGACCCGAAGGGTCCGAACCTCGAAGCGGTCGGTGAGCAACTCACGACGATTTTCAATGAGCGCCAGACGGACACGCTGGCCGGCATGCTCGACGTCAACGCGCTGGCGCAGCGCGTCGCGGCGAATGTCTACGAGAACGACCGGGGCCGCGCCGACTTCGTGCGCGGCTTCAGCAACTCGGCGCAACCGAAGACGCTGGTCGACGCCTTCTTCATGCGGCTCGACCGCTCACCGGAGAGCGCCGTCAAGTTCATGAAGGTCGTGACCCGCGGCAGCGAAAGCCGCCCGTTGTTGCGCTTCAAGTACGGCGAAGGCGGCTTCGAGTACATCGAGTTCGTGCTGCAGTCGGATGCCAAAGGCAACGTCAAGATCATCGACTGGGCGCCGTTGAGCGCCGGCGAGCTCTACAGCGCAGCAATCGGCCGAATGGCGCGCATTCTCACTGATCCGGCGCCCGGCCTCATCAAGACGCTGCTGGGCATGCCGCAGATGGACGAGGCCTCGTTGAAGCACTTGAAGACCGCCGCCGAGCTGCGCCGCAAAGGCGACCTGAAGGGCGCCTACCAGGAAATGGAGAAACTGCCGGCCCCGATCGCCGACTCGCGCGTGATCCTGACCGGACGCGCTTCGCTCGCCAGCGAAGCCGGCGACGATGACGGCTACCGCAAGGTGCTCGCCCGCCTGGAGGAGCTGCACGGCAAGGATCCGGCCGCTGCCTTCATGCTGATCGACCACTACTTCTACTCAAAGGATGTCGAGAAGTGCCTGCAGGCGATCACCGCGATCGAGGGTCGTGTCGGCGTCGACGGCATCACGCAGATGCTGCGCGCGAACATCTACATGACGGTCGGCAAGCACAGCGAGGCCGTCACGTATGCGCGCAAGGCGATCGAAGTAGAGCCCGACCTGCCCGATCCGTACTTCACGCTCGCGCAGTCGCACGTCGCGCTCGGCCAGTTCGCCGAAGCGATCGAGACGTATTCGACGCTGCAGGAAGACTTCGGCTATCAGTTCACGAAAGACAACTTTGCGCAGGACGCGACGTTTACGAAGTTCATCGCGTCTGCGCAGTTCAAGAAGTGGCTGCACCCCTGACGGCAATCCGTTCTAAGGGATGTCCCTAGTCCCACGGTCCAGTTCGCGCGCTGCGCGGCCGTAGGCATTCTGGCCACGGACCGCGCCCCGAGTCGCCAAGTCGCGGGCACCCCTCCCGGTAGTGACGCGTGCGCTCGCGGCCCGGGGTGCGGTTCAGCTCAGAAGCCAGCCGTGAGGCGCAACGCCACGCTGCGTCGACGAAGCCGAATCCCGAGTCGAAGTCGAAGCCCTTCGAATGAGGGATTGCGATCGGCCCGGTCACGCGCCCTGCTCGCGCCAGAATGTCCTGCCGGGCCGCCGACAACCTCAGCGCAACGTACATCACCTCGGACGCAACTGCTGCGGACCGATAAAGCGCTTGCCGGCCGCAATGTCACGCCTGCGTCGATCGAGCATCAATGCACCGATCGCAGCCACGTGCGATCGTCATCGCACAACGTGATCGGGTTGCCCTCAACGTCGACGAAGTCAATATCCACATCGCCTCGCGCTGTGCTGAGTTCGCGCACGTAATACCTGCCAGCGAGCTGCAAGGCGCTCGTGAGCGAATTGCTGGCGCTTCGCGACGGTTGGGCCGAGAATGCGTCACCGGTGCTGGCGACGCATAGACCGTCGGGGGTCACGTGAACATCAAGCAGCTCCAACAAGGGCTCGACTACTGCGGGCGGGTCGAGGCGGTGCGCCAGACCTATCACGTCTTCCAGGCGAAGGGCGCATTCCTCGTGTTGTCCTTCGCGCGCGCGAAAGACCGCAAGGGCTCGGGCTATTTCAATCTGATCGATGAAGCCGCGGTGGACTATGTGCAGGATCGCATGGGCGGGCACAGCGGCGTGACGGCGAACGACATCGTGCAGGCGGGCCGCCGCACCAAGCACATCACCGGCCGGCTGCAGGCGCTGAATATCCTGTACGTGATGGTGGCGCTGAACCAGGCCTCGATTCAGAAGGCCGGCGAGAACCGGCAGCTGTTCTTTGCCGTGCGCAAGGCGCGACGCGCCGCTGCCTAGCCGGTGTTACCCGGCTCGCGGCCGGCGAGACGTGCATACAGCATGCGAACTCTGTCGCCCGCTGCTGTCTGACACAAAAATGGCAACAGCCCGTGCAGCAACGCAGCGACGGCCGCGACTGCCAGCGTTGCAGCGAAGCTCCACGCGAAGCGCATGTGCTCGAAATACCCCTGCCCCGCGCTGCGCGGATGCGCGAGGAACAGGCGGTCGATGAGTCCGGCGGACGTCATTGGAGGTGTCCCATGTTCAAGAGAGTTGCGTTCACCATGTACCCGATCAGCGACGTGGCCCGGGCGCGCCGATTCTACGAGGAAACGCTCGGCCTGAAGCGCGGCTCGATGGGCAACCAGGGTGACAACTACTGGATCGAGTACGACCTGCCGGCCGGCGGCTGCCTGGCGCTCACAAATTTCACCGGCGAGCAGCCGAGCGACTCGGCCGGCGGTACGATCGCGCTCGAGGTCGAGGATATCGAGCAGCTGATGGCGGACCTGAAGTCCAAGGGCGTCAAGTTCAAGAGCGATATCATTCACAGCCCGGTGTGCCGCATGGCCGTATGCCTGGACTCCGAAGGCAACTCGATCCTGCTGCACCAGCTCAAGCCCAAGGCGAAGGAATGAAGCCAGGTCTCGCTACCCTGCCCGCGCTGATCGCTGCCTCGGCGATCAGTGCACCGCTGCCGATCGACGAAAGCGCGATGAAGTCGGCGCTGGAGAAAGGCGCGGTCAAGGTCGTGAGTCTCGAGCGGCACCTCGGGCCGCCCAAGGTGCCGGACGGACCGTTCGCGCGCGCTTGCGAGAGCTGGAAGCTGAGCGAGGCCCAGGTGCTGGAGTTCTTCACGCTGGCCACCGCAATCATTCCCAGCGAGCTGACCACGACGTTCAACGTCGTACCCTGCCAGTACTCGGGATCGATCCGGGTCAACGGCGAGCTGTACGAATTTTCGATCAACGCCGGTTCGTTCGGCGTCATCCGCGGCTCCCCGCCCGATCGCGTGGCGATCTTCGGCTGCCGGACAGCCTGCAAAGAACTGTTCCGGATCAGTGCCGACGCGGAGTGATCCGCCCTCAGCGCCGACGCGTGTACTCGTATTCCACCGCCGGCCACTGCCGCCCCGTCCCGTCGGATTGCACCCAGTACTGGCGCACGAACTCATGATCGTCGCCGTCGCGCGCGATCTCGAGATTCGAACGGATCATCCTGCCCTCGACGTCGTGGCCCAGCCCGACGAACGCAAGGCTTTCGAACACCAGGGTCAGCTTGCCGTTCGCTTCGTTCGCAAAGCTATACGCGGGCATGATGCCGACCGGAAAGCGCGTGTCGATCGACACGTACTGCCAGCGGCCCTCGACACGGCTGTAGTACTGATAAGCGAGCCGGCGGAAGTCCGCCACCTTCGCTCCCGCGTCCGGATGCATGGTCTCTTCGAGGTAGAGCCCCACCATCTTGCGTTCGGCCACCAGCTGCTCCGTCACCATCGGCTTCGCGTCGGGTGTCGGACGAAACGTCGACTTCACGGTCCACGTGCCGGTACGTCGTTTCAGCTGCTGCTCCTCGGGACCGGATTGTTGCATGCGTTCGGCGGCAGACGGTGTCGCCTGCTTCGCATCGCTGGCTGCGAATGACGACAGTGTCGCGAAGAGAGCGGGCACGACGACAGCAAAAATGCGGCGACGGGTGCGTGAAAAAATTGCTTTCATATCCAAGGACTCCTTGCTGGAGTCCAAGTCTATGCCGTCAGTCCGCTGCGGCGATACCCATAGAGCGCATAGACGACGAGGCCGATGATCGACCAAACCGCGAAGCGCATTTGTGACAGCGCGGGCAAGCTGTAAAACAGATATCCGCAGCCGAGCAGCGCTGCGGGCACGACGAGCCATGGCAGCGGGCAGCGGAACAGACGGGGTCGATGCGGCTGAGTGATTCGTAACACGACTAGCGCGATGCTCGCCGCCGAAAACGCGAACAGCGATCCTGCATTCGACAGCTCGGCGATCTGATCGGCGCGCCCGAACCCCGCAAGCAATGCGACGAATACGCTGGTCACGAGCGTGACAACGTGCGGCGTGCCGAAGCGTGCGTGCACGCCACTGAGCGCATCAGGCAGCAGCCTGTCTCGCGCCATCACGAAGAAGATCCGCGACTGTCCGTACAACAGCACCAGCAGCACCGTCGGCAGAGTTGCAATCGCCACGATCGCGATGATGTTGCCGAGCCGCACGTTTCCCATCCTGCGCAGGACCAGCGCGAGCGGATCCGTGCTGCCGGCCAGTTCCTGGTACGAAGTCGTGCCGATCGCCCCGACGCTGATCAGGATGTACACCAGCATGCAGATCGTGAGCGAGCCGACGATCGCCAGCGGCACAGTGCGGCTCGGTCTGCGCGTTTCCTCCGCGGCCGTGGAAACTGCATCGAAGCCGAGGTATGCGAAGAAGATCAGCGATGCAGCTGCCATCACGCCTCGGGCGACTCCGTTCACCTCCGTGGAGCCGAAGCCATAAGGCATGAAGGGATGGAAATGCAGCGGATCGATGTGCGGCAACGTTGCCAGCAGGAACAGCGCGAGCGCCGCAAGTTTCACCAGCACCAGGATCGATCCGATGGTACCGCTGACGCGCATGCTCATCGTGATCAGCACACCAATCGTCGCGATCACGAGCATGGCAGGCAGATTGATCACGCCGCCCTCGCCTGCCAGCGCGCCGCGCGTCAAGGCAACAGGCAGTTCCCAGCCGATGCTGGCCAGCAGACCTACGGTGTAGCCGGACCAGCCGACAGCGACGACTGCCGCCGAAACGGCATACTCCAGAATCAGATTCCAGCCGACGAGCCACGCCACGAGCTCACCCATGGAAACGTACGAGTATGCGTACGCAGTCCCGGCTACCGGGACCATCGATGCGAGCTCGGCATAGGCAAGCGCGGCAAAACCGCACACCGCTGCTGCAATCACGAACGCGAGAATCAGGCCCGGCCCGGCGCGTTCGGCGCCGAGCGCCGTCAGCACGAAGATGCCGGTGCCGATGATTCCGCCCACGCCGAGCATCGTGAGCTGCAGCGCTCCGAGGCTCCGCCGCAATGGCCGCTGGGCTGCGTCCGTTTCGTAGCTTTCGATCGGCTTGATGCGCCAGTTGATGGGCGCACGCGGCGCTCGCCCGCGCGCGGGCGTCAGGTTGCTTTGCATGGTGATCTCGCCGGGGGGCGCTAGAGCTCTGAGCGCACTTCCCACAGCTCCGGAAAGAAATTTTGGTCGACGATGCCGCGCAGCCAGCCGATGCCGGAGGTACCGCCGCTGCCCGGTTTGAAACCGATCAGCCGCTCGACCGTGACGAAGTGGCGGAAGCGCCAGAGCTTGAAGCGCTCAGCCAGATCGACGAGCGCTTCCGCGAGTGCATAGATCGGCTCATGGGCTGCGTGCTCGCTGTAAATTCTTTTCCAGGCGGCGCGCACCGATGGATCGCTCTGATAGGGCTGCGACCAGTCACGCTGCAGGGCGCCTGCCGCGATTTCGTAGCCGCGCCGGTGCAGAAACGCAATCGCGTCGTCGTATAGGCTCGGCGCCTGCAGTACCTGCTCCAGTGCCTGATGGACGCTCGGCACGTGCTTGTGGAGCTCGAGCAATCGCGGCTGCTTGTTACCGAGCAGGAACTCCAGTCGCCGGTACATGAAGGACTCGAAGCCCGAGCCGACGCCGAGATGATCGCGGAACGACAGATAGCCCTGTGGCGAAATCGTCGCCAGCACGCTCCAGGTCTGGGCCAGCACCTCGAGAGTGCGGTGCATGCGGCTCAGAATCGTGCGAGTTTCGTCCAGCGCGTCGCTACGCAGCGCGTGCTGGACGCGCAATGCGTCGTAACAGAGCAGTTTGAACGTCACCTCCATGACGTGCGCCATGCTGATGAACGTCATCTCATCGGGATGCTCGCTGCGCGGCTGCTGCAGCGTGTGCAGGATGTCCGCGTTCAAGTAGTCGATGAACGGCGTACTCGAGGAATTGCTGTACGCGGCGAGGTCGAGCAGCGGCTGATTGCCAGTCTTGGCAACCATCGCGACCCGGTCCGCTTCTGTCTTGCTGGCGATCGGCCGCAACGGTTGTTCGCCGAGCAGTTCCCTGAGCGCCGTCTGCAGGTCTTGGTGTGTCACCGGGCTAGTGTAGGGGTGACGCCCTCGCACGCTCCATGTACAGTTTGGATGCGCAGTCGCGCGGTGTGTTGACTGTTTCACCTGTACAGATGATTTCCACTTCACTGCCCATCAAGCTCGACGGCGATTGCGCGATCGTTGCGCAACTCGAGATGCAGACCAAGCAGTTGATCGAGAGCGGGCAGTTGCGCGCTGGCATGCGCATGCCGTCGGTGCGGCAGCTCGCACACGATCTCGGCATCAGCACGTTCACCGTCGTCGCCGCATACGATCGGCTGATTTCCGCGAACCTGCTCACGTCACGGCGCGGCTCCGGCTACTTCGTCGCCGAGCCCAAGCTCGATCACCTCGCGGATCCCGAATTGCTCACGGGCGATGCGATGGACTCGGTGTGGCTGTTCGCTGCGCTCAGGAAGCAGGCAGGTGCGATCAAGGCCGGCGCGGGCGTATTGCCTCCCGAGTGGTTCGACGACGCAGGTCTCAAGCGCTGCGCGCGCGCCGCCCTGCGTCAGTCAGGCACGACGTTCAGCGAATATCCGAGCCCGCTCGGCTATCGCCCGTTGCGTGACCTGCTGGCGCTCAAGCTGATCGACCTCGGCATCGCCGCGCAGGCGGACCAGATATTGCTGACATCCGGCGCGAGTCACGCGCTCGACCTGACGCTGCGAACGATTCTGCGGCGCTCGGATTCGGTGCTGATCGAGGAGCCGGGTTACTACACGCTGTACGCCTACCTGCGGAAGGAAAACATTCCGTTTGCGACCGTGCCGCGGTTGCAGGCCGGGCTCGATCTCGAAGCACTCGAGCGCGCGGTGCAGGAGCATCGGCCGAAAGCGCTGTTCGTGAACTCGATCCTGCACAACCCCACCGGATCGACACTGACGACGGTCAATGCCCACAAGATCCTGAGCATCGCCGAGCGCTACGACATGTTAGTGATCGAGGACGATCTCTACGGCGATTTCCACGAAGGGCGGCCGCTGCGCCTCGCGAGCCTCGATTCGCTCAGCAGCGTCGTCTACATCTCCAGCTTCTCGAAGACGCTGGCGGCGAGCCTGCGCATCGGCTTCATGGCGGCCAGCGCGGAGCTCGTGCAGCGAGTGGCGGCGCGCAAATTGCTCACGCACCTGGCGACACCCGAGATCAACGAGCGCATCGTCACGGAGTTTCTGGCGTCGGGAGCGTATCGCCGGCAACTGGACCGCATGCGCAGCAGGCTCTCGGCCGCGCGCACGCGCGTCCTCGCGCGGCTGGACTCGCTCGGTCTGGAGGTTCCGACGGTTCCCGAGGGCGGCTTCTTCCTGTGGGCGCGAGCGGCGAGCGGCTGCTGCACTCGGCGGCTCGCTGCGGCAGCCATCGACCACGGACTCATTCTCGCGCCCGGCTCGATCTTCTCGCCGCATGAAACGACTTCCGACTGGTTGCGGCTGAACGTGGCCCAGTGCGACTCCGCGAAGTTCGAGCAGCGGATGGCGCAGAGCCTGGCGGCTGCGAGTGGCAGTTAGCGAGTCACCGCCGCCGCGGGGTTTTCTTCTGTGCTTTCTTCGCCGCGTAGCCGTCCATGAAGACCGCGGCAGCTGCGCGTGCAGCTTCCTGCCATTGCTCTTCACTCGGCGGTGGCTCGATGTTCCAGATCACTCGCCGCAGCAGCCAGCCGGCACACAATTCCAGAAACTGCTCGACTGCCGCCCGCGGATCCGCGCGGCGGAGCACGCCGCGGTCCATTGCCTCGGTGAAGAATTCAGCAGCCATCTGGTAGCTCGGTGCTATCGCTTCGTAAAACGTGCGCCCGATCTCGGGGAAGCGCAAAGCCTCGCCGGCTGCGAGACGTTGCAGGGATATGTAGTTGTAGGTCGTGATTCGCTTCATGCTGGCCGCGCCGAACCAGACGAGCCACGCGCGAAACTCCTTCGGCATCCTGCTCCAGTCGTAGTCATCCGGCCGCGGCGTGACCACGTCCTGCACGACGGCGAGCAGCAACTCCTCCTTCGAGCGGAAGTACGCATACAGCGTCCCTTTCGAGCCGCCGAGCGTCGCGGCGATCTGCGACATGGACGTGTGCGCGTAACCCTCCTTGAAAAACATGTCGCGCGCGATCGCGACGATTTCGCTGCGTTTGCGATCTTTGCGGGCAGCGGCAGGCGTGGCGGACATCCGGGCACCTCGTGATCTTGACCGTACTGCTCGGTACGGTTATAACCGTACCGTACGGTACGGTTCCGTACGCAAGCTTGACCAAGGAGATGCGGCAATGCAAGTCCAACCCTATCTGTTCTTCAACGGCCAGTGCGAAGCGGCCGTGAACTTCTATCAGCGCGCGCTCGGCGCACAGCTCAAGGCGCTGACCCGCTACAAGGATTCGCCAGAAGCGACCCGCCGCCCAGGCATCGACGACAAGGTGCTGCACGCGGACCTGCGCATCGGCGACACCACGGTGCTGGCATCCGACGGCGACGCTCACGGCGAGACTGACTTTCGCGGCTTCTCGCTGTCACTCGCGGCGAAGCGCGATGCAGATGCGAACCGGATGTTCGCAGCACTCGCCGACGGCGGCCGCGTGCAGGTCCCGATCGGACCGACGCCGTTCGCGTCGCGCTTCGGCATGGTCGCCGACCGGTTCGGCGTGCTGTGGACTGTGTGGGTGCCTGCAAGCGTGCAGTAGCGCAACACCAGTCTGATGTGGAGGCTAGGGTCGGAATCGAACCGGCGTAGACGGCTTTGCAGGCCGCTGCATGACCACTCTGCCACCTAGCCCAGGTTGGCGTGCGCGGGCGCAGTTGCTGCACCCGTTGAAGCGCAAAACCCCGGGGTCGACCCGGGGTTTTGCTCGAAAGCTGGAGCGGGAAACGAGGCTCGAACTCGCGACCTCAACCTTGGCAAGGTTGCGCTCTACCAACTGAGCTATTCCCGCTTGGGTTTCCGGACCAGGGGTCCGGACGAAACGGCGATATTCTAGGGCCGAGCGACCCCCTGTCAAGGCAACTGCGCCAATTCCTTCAACGAGTTCCGGAGCGCATCAGCTCCGGCCAGGCCGCGCGCAGGTAGACGATCATCGACCACAAAGTCAACGCCGCCGCAGCAACGAGGCAGTACACGCCGAGCTCGAACGCCGGAATGAACCAGACATCGCTCCGGAACAGCATCATCGACAAGCCGGTCATCTGGAAGATCGTCTTGAGCTTGCCCATCGACGACACCGCCACTTTGCCGCGCGCGCCCATTTCGGCCATCCACTCGCGCAGCGCCGAGATCGTGATTTCGCGGCCGACGATCACCGCGGCCGTCAGCGTGATCAGCGCCTGCGGGTTGAACCGGATGAAGCGCAGCTCCTGCGGCTGATGGCTGACGAGCAGCACCAGCGCCACGGCGACCATCAGCTTGTCGGCGACCGGGTCGAGGAAGGCGCCGAGCGCCGAAGTCTGGCCGAGGCGGCGCGCCAGGTAGCCGTCCAGCGAATCGGTGACGGCCGCCAGGATGAACACGATGGCCGCAGCCGGATTGGCCCACGGATACGGTGCGTAGAACAGGATGACGACCAGCGGGATCATGACGATCCGCGCCACCGTCAGGTAATTCGCGATCGGAAAACTCACTGGCGCTGATTGTAAGTAATTTTCAGCCGGTCGCGTGCAATGTGTCGTAGATCGATTGCGCAAGTTTGCGGCCGATGCCATGCACCTTCGCCAGATCGTCGACGCCGGCGCGCGTGACGCCCTGCAGCCCCCCGAACTGCCGCAGCAGCTCCCGGCGCTTGCGCGGACCGAGGCCCGGGACGGTCTCGAGCACCGAATGCGTACGTGCCTTGGCACGGCGCTGTCGATGTCCCGTGATTGCGAAGCGGTGCGCCTCGTCGCGGATGCGCTGGATGAGGTGCAGGGCCGGCGAGTCGGGCGGCAGTATGCGTGGCTGCTCGTCGCCGGCGAGGAACAGGCGCTCCTGTCCCGGGCGCCGATCGGCGCCCTTGGCGACACCCGCGACGCACACCCCCTCGATCTCGAGCTCCTTCAGCGCGGCGACTGCCTCCGCGAGCTGCCCGGGGCCGCCGTCGATCAGCAGCAGATCCGGCACCGGCGCCTCGCCTTTCTTGATGCGCGCATAGCGGCGCGACAGTGCCTGGCGCATCGCGCCGTAATCGTCGCCGGGCGCGAGGCCCTCGATGTTGAAGCGCCGATAGTCGCTCTTGAGCGGTCCGGAGGGACCGAACACCACGCAGGACGCGACCGTGCGCTCGCCCATCGTGTGGCTCACATCGAAGCACTCCATTCGCTTCGGCGGCGCGCTGAGCCCGAACACCTCCGCGACCGACTGCAGCTGCTCGGCGGTCGTTGCCTCGGTTGCCCGGCGCATGTTGAGCCCGATCTCGGCGTTGGTTCGCGCCATCTCCAGCCAGCGCGCCCGCACTCCGCGCACGCCCGAACGGATCCGCACCGCCCGCTCCAGGCGCTCGGACAATGTGGCTTCGAGCAGGTCGGCGTCCTCGATCGGCTGACTGATGAGGATCTCGCCGGGCGCGTCGCGCCCGAGGTAGTACTGCGCGAGGAATCCCGAAAGCAGCTCGCCCGCCTCCGCCAGCCCGGCGCGCGGGAAGAAGTTCGAGCTGCCCAGATTGCGGCCGCCGCGCACGAACACGATCGAGACGCAATGATCGCCGCCGTGCGAGACCAGCGCGACGGCGTCGATGTCTTCGGTAACGTTGCGCGTGACCGATTGCGTCGAATGGATCGCCTTGATGCCGTTGATCTGGTCGCGCAGCCGCGCGGCCCGCTCGAATTCGAGCTGTTGCGCAGCCTCCTCCATGCGTTGCGCGAGATCGTCGATCAGCTCCGCGCCCCGCCCTTCCAGCACTTTGATCGCATCGGCGACGTCCTGCTGGTAGTTCTCGACGGAGATCAGGCCGACGCACGGGCCGGAGCAGCGCTTGATCTGGTACTGCAGGCACGGCCGCGAGCGGTTCGCGAAGAACGTGTCGCTGCAGGGACGCAGCAGGAACAATTTCTGCAGCAACAGAACTGTCTCGCGAGTGGCACGCGCATTCGGATAGGGCCCGAAGAACCTTCCCGGCAGTTTGCGACTGCCGCGATAGAAGCTGATGCGCGGGTAGTCCTGCTCGGTCGTGATGTAGAGGTACGGAAAGCTCTTGTCGTCGCGCAGCGTGACGTTGTAGCGCGGACGATGGCGCTTGATCAGGTTGTACTCGAGCAGCAGCGCCTCGGTCTCCGAAGCCGTCGCCGTCACCTCGATGCTCGCGATCTGCGCGACCATCGCCATCGTCTTCGCAGCGTGCGCCTTGCTGCCGGTGAAATAGGTGCTGACGCGATTCTTCAGGTTGCGCGCCTTGCCGACGTACAGCACCTCGCCGTTCTCGGCGAGCATGCGATACACGCCGGGCCGCTGGCTGAGGTTCGCCAGGAAAGGCTTCGGGTCGAAGGCGCTCATGGGTGCGCTAGTCTAGCGCCCATCGACGAGTTCACGGGCGCGCGCGAACACGTCGACGAACATCTTCTCGGTCAGGCGCCCGGTCTGCGTGTTGTAGCGGCTGCAATGATACGAATCGAGCAGCAGGTGGCCGGCCGGCAGCTCGTACTCCGCCGCGTGTGCGAACTTGTATTCGGAAGGCTTGAGCGCCAGCGCACGCAGCGCTGCGTTGTGAGCGATCGAGCCCAATGCGAGCAACACTGAACGCGTGCTCACACGCGCCAGGTCGGCTGCCAGGAAACGATTGCACGTGCGAATCTCCGCCGGCGTCGGCTTGTTCTCCGGCGGCACGCACTTGACCGAGTTCGTGATGCGGCAATTGATGAGCCGCAGAGCATCGGTTCGCGACTTCGACTCCGGCCGGTTCGCGAAACCAAAACGATGCAGCGTGCGATAGAGCAGCAGACCAGCGTGATCGCCCGTGAACGGCCGTCCGGTCGCATTCGCGCCGTGAAAGCCCGGCGCAAGGCCGACGAGGATCAGCCGCGCCTTCGGATCCCCGAACGGTGCGACTGGCGCGCAGTAGTAGTCCGGATATTCCTCGCGTCCCTCGGCGAGGAATCGCGCGAGACGCGGGCAGTCCGTGCAGGACTGATCGAAGACGACGCCGTCGGAGGGCCAGAGCTGGTGAGTCACCAGCTCATCTTAGCAGGCACCTCTACGCGCGAGCCTTCTGGAACTGCGCTTCCTCGGTCGAGCCCTTCATCGCCGTCACCGACGACTGGCCCGCGGTGACCGTCTGCGTGACGTCGTCGAAGTAGCCCGCGCCGACTTCGCGCTGATGCTTGGTGGCCGAATAGCCGTCTTTCTCGGCAGCGAACTCCTGCTCCTGCAACTGCACGTACGCCGCCATCTGTGACGCCTTGTAGCCGCGCGCCAGCTGGAACATCGAGTAGTTGAGCGCGTGGAAACCGGCCAGCGTGATGAACTGGAACTTGTAGCCCATCGCGCCGAGCTCGCGCTGGAACTTCGCGATGGTCGCGTCGTCGAGCTTCTTCTTCCAGTTGAACGACGGCGAGCAGTTGTACGCCAGCATCTTGCCCGGGAACCGTTGGTGGATGGCCTCGGCGAAATGCTTCGCTTCGTGCAGGTCGGGATGGCCGGTTTCGCACCAGATCAGGTCTGCGTGCGGTGCGTAAGCGAGGCCGCGCGCGATCGCCTGGTTCAGTCCCGCATCCACGTAGAAGAATCCCTCGCTGGTGCGATCCTTCGACTTGATGAACGGGCGGTCGCGCTCATCGACGTCGGACGTCAGCAGGTTCGCCGACTCTGCATCGGTGCGGGCAACGAGCACGGTCGGAACGCCGCATGTGTCGGCCGCGAGCCGCGCAGCAGTGAGCTTGGCGATCGCCTCCGAAGTTGGCACGAGTACCTTGCCGCCCATGTGACCGCACTTCTTCGCCGACGACAGCTGATCCTCGAAGTGCACGCCGGCCGCGCCGGCTTCGATCATGCCCTTCATCAGCTCGAATGCGTTCAGCACGCCGCCGAAGCCCGCTTCCGCGTCAGCGACGATCGGCTTGAGCCAGTCGACCGAGTCGTTGCCTTCGGCGTGATGAATCTGGTCGGCGCGCACCAGCGTGTTGTTGATGCGGCGGACGACCGACGGCACGGAGTTCGCGGGATACAGCGACTGGTCCGGGTACATCTCGCCCGAGAGGTTCGCGTCACCGGCGACCTGCCAGCCCGACAGATAGATCGCATCGAGACCTGCCTTGACCTGCTGCATGGCCTGATTGCCGGTCAAGGCGCCGAGCGCGTTGACGAAGGGCTTCTCATGCATGAAGCGCCACAGCTTTTCCGCGCCGAGTCGCGCCAGGGAGTGCTCGACGTGAACCGTGCCGCGCAGGCGTACGACGTCTTCGGCCTGGTAGGCCCGTTCCACGCCCTGCCAGCGCGGGTTGCTTTGCCATTCGTTGCGGAGCTGTTCGACGGAAAGGTGCGTCATTGCAGGTTCTCGCTTCAGTTGATTTCCTGATACGCCGGCAACGTGATGAACGTCCCGAAGTCCGGCGCAGTGGTGATACTGTCGATGAGTGCGGCCGCGCGTTCGTAGTGGCTGGCGGCGTAGGCCTTCTCGCCGACGGCGGTGCGCAGCTTGTCGAGTTCTTCGCGCACGACGCTGCGGAACAGCTCGACAGTCACCTTGCGACCATCGTCGAGCTTGCCGGCGGGATGCTTGATCCACTGCCAGATCTGCGCGCGTGAGATTTCTGCAGTCGCCGCGTCTTCCATCAGGTTGTTGATCGGCACGCAGCCGAGTCCGCCGAGCCATGCGGCGATGTACTGGATCGAGACGCTGACGTTGTTGCGCAGACCGGCCTCGGTGATCGTGCCCTGCGGGATCTGCAGCAGGTCCTGCGCGCCGATCTCGACGTCCGCGAGCATCTTCTGCAGCTGGTTCGGCGTCGGCATCAGCCGGTCGAACACTTCCATGGCGACGGGAACGAGGCCGGGATGCGCGACCCAGGTGCCGTCGTGGCCGTCGCCCGCTTCGCGCTCCTTGTCGGCGCGCACCTTGGCGAGCGCTTCCTCGTTTGCCTGCGGATCGTTCTTGATCGGAATGAACGGCGCCATGCCGCCCATGGCGAAGGCGCCGCGCCGATGACAGGTCTTGATCAGCAGCTTCGAGTACGAGCGCAGGAAGTGCGTCGTCATCGTGACCTGCTGCCGGTCCGGCAGCACGAACTCCGGCCGGCGGCTGAATTTCTTGATGAAGCTGAAGATGTAATCCCAGCGCCCGCAGTTCAGACCGACGATGTAGTCCTTCAGCTCGTGCAGGATCTCGTCCATCTCGAATGCCGCGAGAATGGTCTCGATCAGCACCGTCACCTTGATGGTTTGCGGCGCGAGGCCGAGCGTCGCTTCAGAGTGCGCGAGTACCTCGGCCCACAGGCGAGCCTCGCGATGATTCTCGAGCTTCGGCAGATAGAAGTACGGACCCGTGCCGCGCGCCTTCAGGCCAGCGTGGTTGTGAAACAGGTACAGGCCGAAGTCGACGAACGCGCCCGGCACCGGCTTGCCGTCCACCGCCAGATGCTTTTCGTAGAGATGCCACCCGCGCGGCCGCACCAGGAGCGTCGCGATCTGCGGATTGAGGCGGTACTGCTTGCCGTCCGGATTCTGGAAAGAGATCTCGCGAGTCACGGCATCGCGCAGGTTGACCTGGCCCTGCACGACGTTGTCCCAGGTCGGCGTGAGCGAGTCCTCGCAATCCGCCATGAAGACTTTCGCGCCGGAGTTGAGCGCGTTGATGACCATCTTGCGGTCGGTCGGGCCGGTGATCTCGACGCGCCGATCCTGCAGATCGGACGGAATTGCGGTCACGCGCCACTGCGCCTTGCGCACGTCGGCGGTCTCGGCAAGGAAGTTGGGAAGCACGCCATCGTCGAGGCGCTTTTGCAGCTGCGCGCGCGCCTCCAGCAGCTCGGCGACGCGATCGCCGAAGCGTCGCGTCAGGTCCGCCACGAAAGCCAGGGCCGCCGCAGTCAGCACGGTTTCGTAGCCCGGCTGCATCGGCCCGCGGATTTCCGGCTGATTCTGGCTCGCCATCTGCTGCGCTCCCCCATTACTCGCGCCACGAATGACGTGTGGGCGCCTGCTCGCTCAACGCGGAATCCCGGGCTCCGGGTCCGGCGGCGAGCACGATAGCGTTTTCCCTGGTGCGGGTAAAATATATGATGAGTTAGCAATCGATAGCTGATACATATGGCACATGGAGTTGCGCCACCTTCGCTATTTCATTGCCGTCGCCGAAGAAAGGCACATGACTCGCGCCGCCGAGCGCCTCGGCATCCAGCAGCCGCCGCTGAGCATGCAGATCCGCGCGCTGGAACAGGAGCTCGATGTCCAGCTGTTCCGTCGCCAGCCACGCGGCGTCGAGCTCACGGATGCTGGCGTCGCCTTCCTCGATCGGGCGCGCGTGATTCTCGATCAGGTCGACCGGGCGCTCGCCACTACGCGCCGCACCGCCCGCGGCGAGCAAGGACGCCTCGTTGTCGGCTTCACCAGCTCGGCGCCTTTCCATCCCTTCGTACCGCGCGTCATTCGCGCGTATCGCGAGATGTCGCCGCTGGTCTCATTGGTGCTCGAAGAAAGCGGCAGCAGCGAGCTGGTACAGGGGCTGCACAACGAAGAGATCGACGCCGCTTTCATTCGCTCCCCGGTCGCGGACGTCGTCGGGCTCACGGTGCGGCCGCTGTTGCAGGAAAAGATGGTCGTCGCCCTGCCCAAAGGTCATCCGCTTGCAAGCGGCGGTCGCAAGAAGAAAACGGCGCAGAGCCGCACCGCTGCGCTGCCGCTCGCTGACCTCGCCCGCGAGACTTTCATTCTCTACAAGCGCCCCGGCGGGCCGGGCCTCTACGACACCATCATCACTGCCTGTCGTGGCGCCGGCTTCAGCCCGCACGTCGGACAGGAGGCGCCGCGCATCATCTCGACACTCAATCTCGTCGCCGCCGGCCTCGGTGTCTCGCTCGTGCCGGAGTCGCTGCGCCGCCTGCAGATGGACGGCGTCGTCTACCGCAAGCTCGCGGACAACGCACAGCTGACCGCGCCGCTGATTCTTGCGTGCCGACGTGGCGAGAACTCGGCTTCGGTGCAACGCTTCATCGATCTCGTGCAGAGCACCGCCGAGCACATCGACGCCGACAGCGAGCTGCGTTGATGTCGGCCTTGCTGCTGTTCAACAAGCCGTTTCAAGTGCTCACGCAATTCACGAGCAAGGACGGCAAGGCGACCTTGCGGGATTTCGTGCACGCGCCGGGGATGCGTGCGGCAGGACGGCTCGACTACGACAGCGAGGGCCTGGTGCTGCTGACGAGCGACGGCACATTGCAGGCGCGCCTCGCGAACCCGCGCTGGAAAACGCAGAAGACCTACTTCGTGCAGGTCGAAGGCGAGCCAGATGAGGCCGCGCTCACGAAACTGCGTCGCGGAGTCGTGCTGAATGACGGCAAGACCTTACCCGCAGCGGCGCGGCGCGTCGCAGAACCCGCGTGGCTCTGGCCGCGCGATCCGCCGATTCGTTTTCGCAAGGCGCTTCCAACCAGCTGGATCGAGCTCACGATTCGCGAAGGGCGCAATCGTCAGGTGCGCAGGATGACTGCGGCGGTGGGGTATCCGACGTTGCGGTTGATTCGGTGGTCGATCGGCAAGTGGACGGTCGAAGGGTTGGCGCCGGGGCGTTACAGGGAAGAAGAGTCAGGCTGAAGCCTGACCCACACCAATCGCCGACGCTGGATCGCAGGAGTGGGTCAGGCTTTAGCCTGACTACATTCAGGTGCCGGTATCGACGATGCGCTTTTCGCGCAGCACCACGATGAGGACGCCGATGAGCGTGACGGCGCCACCGGCGAGCATGCGTGCGGTCAGCTGGTCGTGCAGCAGCGTCACACCGAAGAAGATGCCGAACAACGGCGACAGCAGCGTGATCGGCGAGAGACTGGTCACCGGATAGCGACCAACGAGGTGATACCACGCCGTGTGCGCGACCAGGCTGGACATGATGGTCGTGAAGAACAGCGCGGCCCAGGCTTCCCAGGTCGCGTTGCGGACCGCGCTCATCTGCCCGCCTTCGAGAATCAGGCTCAGCACCAGCAGGATCGAGCCGCCGGCCAGCGCGATCCACGATTGCAGCTGCAGCGGCCGGATGCCTTTGAGCCGTTTCAGGAAGATCAGGCCCAGCGAGCTGACGAAGCACGAACACACCACCAGCGCCAGTCCCTCCCAGTAGGCGAACACGCGCGGATCGAAGCTGATGATCGTGATGCCCGCGAACGCCAGCACGATGCCGAGCGTGCGGCGCCAGCGGATCGTCTCGCCGAGAAACCACACGGACATGAGCGTCGAGAACGGCACACTCATCTGGCTCGCGACCGCGACCGTCGCGGCGTCCTCCGCCAGGTAGATTCCCGCGAACAGCAACGCGAACGCCGCCGGTCCGGTGAGCATCGCCGCGGCGAACAGGTTGGTCATCTGGCCGCGATGAATCTTCAGCATCGGCAGCAGGAACAGCGCGAGCGAGCCGAAGCGCATCGCGGTGAAGAAGATCGGCGGGAACTGGCCGACGCCGACTTTCGAGGCGATCAGATTGAGGCCCCAGATGAGATTCATGCCGACCAGCAGCGCCAGGTCGCGGCCGGCCAGCGAAGTGGACTCGCCGGCACTCGAGGAAGTCACGGCCATGCGGGCGGGTCAGCGCGTGTAACGATGTTTCAGGAATGCGTAAAGCGCGCGGACTGTCTGCGGCTCCGCGCCGACCGGACGGCCCGGTCGTTCCTTGCCGTTCCACGCGTACAGATCCAGGTGCGCCCAGCTGCGCGCTTCGGTGACGAACCTCTGCAAGAACAAGGCGCCGAAGATCGCGCCTGAAAACGCCGAGCTCGACACGTTGTTGATGTCGGCAACCTTGCTGGTCAGTTCGTCGTCGTAGGCACTCCACAACGGCATGCGCCAGACTGGATCGCCCTGTTGTGCGGCGATATCGACGAGCTCATTCGCGAGTGCATCGTCGGCGGTGAACAGCGCGGGCAGCTCCGGCCCGAGCGCGACGCGAGCTGCTCCGGTCAGCGTCGCCATGTCGATCAGCAACTCCGGTTTCTCTTCGTCGGCGAGTGCCAGCGCATCGCAGAGAATCACGCGACCTTCTGCATCCGTGTTGCCGATCTCGACCGTCAGGCCCTTGCGCGTGCCGAGCACGTCGCCCGGCCGGTACGCATTCGCGGAGATCGCGTTCTCCACTGCCGGCAACAACAGCCGCAAACGGATCGGCAGCTTCGCATCCATCACGAGCTGCGCCAGCGCGAGCGCGACTGCAGCTCCGCCCATGTCTTTCTTCATCAACAGCATGCCGGTGCCCGGCTTGATGTCGAGCCCGCCGGAATCGAAGCACACGCCTTTGCCAACGAGACTCACCTTCGGATGCAAAGGATCGCCCCACTCGATGTCGACGAGCCGCGGCGCGACGGATGCTGCGCGCCCCACGGCGTGGATTGCAGAAAAACGCTCCTTGAGCAGGTCGTCGCCGATGACGACGCGATGACGCGCACCGTAACGGCGCGCGACTTCGACAGCTGCTTGCGCCAGCGCTTCCGGGGACATGTCGTTGGCGGGCGTATTGATGAGATCCCGCGCCAGTGTGGTCGCCGCCTTCAGACGCGCTACTTCAGCGGCGTCCGCTTCGACGGGCGCCCGCAGGTGCACCGTTCGCTGCGGATTCGCACGCCGATAGCGCTCGAACTTGTATTGGCCGTAGACCCAGCCGAAAGCGAATTGCGTCGCCAAGCGGGCCGGGAGCGCCTCGGCCAGGTGATAGTCGCCGTCCGGCAGTCGATCCGGGATCGCGGCCGCCGCCCAGCAGCTCAGCTCTTCGCTCGGGTTCCGCCGCCCAAGTCCGACGATGACCGCCACGGGTCGACCGTGCGAGCCCGGGACAACCAGCTGTTTGCCGCGCTCCGCCTTGAAGCAGTTTGCAGCGCTCCAGTTCCGCGTCGTCTCGTCCTGCGCCGTGCGCCACTGGTCGAGGTCATCCTCGTACAGGAGATATATAGGAATCGAACCGTGGCGTTCTTCGTTGACGGTCATCGGCGTGCGCGCTGGCAAACAGGCATAGAAATCGCTGAGCGCGCAGCGTAGCGCAGCTTGACAGGCTCCGCAGCCATATGGTGCGATCCCCGGGGATTTTTCCGGTCTCGCCTTCCCGCCTCGCCGCCAGCCACCGCTGTTGATGCGTTGCGAACGCGCGCATCGGACTCTTTCAACTTCGCTACGCGTCGGGAGCGCTCATGCAGATCTATTCGCAGAAGGACGTCGACAAGAAGGCCCTCAAGGGCGCCCGCATCACCATTCTCGGCTATGGCAGTCAGGGGCGCGCTCACGCTCTCAATCTGAAGGACAGCGGCTGCGACGTCGTCGTCGGCGTCCGCAAGTCGGGCGCGAGTTGGGCCAAAGCCAAAAAGGACGGGCTCAAAGTCGCCGAGCCCGTAGCTGCCGTCGCCGGCGCCGCGCTGGTCGCCTTCCTGACGCCGGACCTGACGCAGAAAGACCTGTACAAAGAAGTGGTCGGCGCCATCGGCAAAGGCGCGACGATCCTGTTCGCGCACGGCTTCAACATCCATTTCAAGCAGATCAAGCCGCGCAAGGACCTCGACGTGGTGCTGATCGCGCCGAAAGGTCCCGGTGACCTGGTGCGCCGGCAATACCAGCAAGGCCGCGGTGTGCCGTGCCTCATGGCCGTCGGCCAGAACGCGACCGGTCGCGCGAAGGCCAACGCGCTCGCCTATGCGCATGGTATCGGCGGCACGCGCGGCGGCGTGCTCACGACGACTTTCGCGGAAGAAACCGAAACCGATCTGTTTGGCGAACAGGTCGTGCTGTGCGGCGGAGCGACCGAGCTGGTCGTCAAGGGCTTCGAGACGCTGGTCGAAGCCGGCTACCAGCCGGAGGTCGCCTATTACGAGTGTCTGCACGAGCTCAAGCTGATCGTCGATCTGCTGCACGAAGGCGGCCTGTCCAAGATGCACCGCTTCATCAGCGAGACGGCGAAATACGGCGACCTGACGCGCGGTCCAAGGATCGTGAACAAGGCCACCAAGCGCGAGATGAAGAAGGTGCTGGGCGAGATCCAGGCCGGCAAGTTCGCCCGCCAGTGGATCAAGGAAACCCGCAGCGGCCGCAAGAATTACACGCGGCTGATGAACAAGGACCTGAAGCACCCGATCGAAAAGGTTGGCGTCAAGCTGCGCGACCGCATGCCGTGGCTGCAGCAGTCTCGCGCCTGATCCCGACCTGAAAACCAAGGAGCATCGCAATGCCGATCACCCAAGCGAAGTACATCTGGCACAACGGCAAGCTGGTGCCCTGGGAGAAAGCGACGGTGCACGTGCTGTCGCATGCACTGCATTACGCCTCGACTGTGTTCGAAGGTGAGCGCGCCTACGCCACGCCGCAGGGCGTGGCGATGTTCCGCTTGCGCGATCACACGCGGCGCCTGTTCGATTCGGCCAAGATCTATCGCATCGAGATTCCCTACACGCAGGAGCAGATCAGTGCGGCGTGCAAGGAGATCATCGTTGCCAATCAGCTGCTCCGTGGCGCATACCTGCGGCCGTTTGCGTTTCGCGGTTACGGCGAGATCGGAGTCGCTCCGAAGGTCATGCCGCCGGTCGAAACCGTCATCGCCGCGTTCGAGTGGGGCGCGTACCTGGGCGCCGAAGGTCTGGAGAACGGCATCGACGTGTGCGTATCGTCGTGGCAGCGCCTTGCGCCGAACACGATCCCGACGCTCGGCAAGGCCGCGGGCAACTACCTGTCGAGCCAGCTGATCAGCATGGAAGCGAAGCGTCTCGGATTCGCGGAAGGCATCGGCCTCAGCGTCGACGGCACGGTGAGCGAAGGCGCCGGCGAGAACCTGTTCCTGATCCGTGACGGCATCATCTACACGCCGACGATCGTCAACGCGATCCTGCAGGGAATCACTCGCGACACCGTAATGACACTCGCCCGCGCACACGGCTTCGAGGTGCGTGAGCAGCCGATTCCGCGCGAGCTGCTGTACCTGGCGGACGAGATCTTCCTCACCGGCACGGCGGCGGAGATCACGCCCGTCCGCTCCGTGGATCACATCCCGATCGGCGCCGGCAAGCGCGGTCCGATCACCGAGACGCTGCAGTCGGCGTTCTTCGGCCTGTTCTCGGGCAAGACCCCCGATAAGTGGGGCTGGCTGGAGTTGTGCGAGCCGGGTGCGGCGCGCGGCGTCGCCGCGGCAGGCTAGTGGAGTGCTCTGAGGGATCGCGGACCGCGATGCCTCGCTGAGCAATCATCACTCCGCAGCGTGCCCCGGTTGGCATGCTCTGGCGATGAAACCGAAGACTCTGTTCGAGAAGGTCTGGGAGCAGCACGAAGTCGTGCCCGAGACGGCGGACGCGCCCGCCGTCCTGTACATCGACCTGCACCTGATTCACGAAGTCACGACGCCGCAGGCCTTCGCGCAGCTGCGCGCTCAAGGGCTGCGGGTGCGACGCCCGGATCGCACTCTCGCGACGCTGGATCATTCCACGCCGACCGATCCCGCCGAAGTGTTCGGGCGCGTGCCGATCAAAGTCGAGTCCGCCGCGCGCCAGGTACGGGAGATGGAGAAGAACTGCCGCGAGTTCGGCATCGATCTGTTCGGTCTTGGCAGCGAGCAACGCGGCATCGTGCACGTGATCGGGCCGGAGCTCGGTGCGACGCAGCCCGGCAAGACCATCGTCTGCGGTGACAGCCACACGGCAACGCACGGCGCGTTCGGCGCCCTCGCCTTCGGCATCGGCACGACCGAGGTCGGTCATGTGCTCGCGACGCAATGCCTGCTGCAACGACGACCGAAGACGCTCGCGATCGAAGTCAGCGGACGACTGCGCGATGCGGTCACCGCCAAGGACCTGATTCTCGCGATCATCGGCAGGATCGGCGTGTCCGGCGGTACCAGCCACGTCATCGAGTACCGCGGCTCCGCCATCGAAGCGCTCTCGATGGACGAGCGCATGACCGTCTGCAACATGTCGATCGAAGGTGGCGCGCGAGCCGGCATGATCGCACCCGACGCGACGACGTTCGCTTATCTCGAGGGGCGCCCATTCGCGCCGCGCGGCGACGCCTGGGAGCGCGCGCTCGAGCGTTGGCGAAGTCTACGCAGCGACGACGGCGCTCGCTACGACCGGGTCGTGGAGATCGATGCAAGCAGGCTCGAGCCGATGATCACCTACGGCACGAACCCGGGCATGGTCGTCCCGATCACTGCACCCGTTCCCGATCACCCGAGCGACGCCGTTCACGCCAAGTCGCTCGCGTACATGGGCCTGAAAGGCGGCGAGCAGTTGCTCGGCAAACCCGTGCAGGTCGTTTTCGTCGGCAGCTGCACGAACGCGCGTTTGTCGGATCTGGAGCAGGCTGCGAGTGTCTTGCGCGGACGCAAGGTCGCGAACGGAGTTCGCATGCTGGTCGTGCCCGGCTCGCAGCAGGTCAAACGCGAGGCTGAAGCGCGTGGCCTGGCCCAGGTGTTCACCGACGCCGGTGCTGAGTGGCGGGAGTCTGGCTGCTCGATGTGCATCGGCATGAACGGCGACATCGTCGCGAAAGGTCAGTACGCGGTGAGCACGAGCAATCGCAACTTCGAAGGGCGCCAGGGTCCCGGAGCACGCACGCTGCTTGCAAGCCCGCTGACAGCCGCCGCCGCAGCAGTCGCTGGCCGCGTCAGCGATCCACGCGAATTTATCGGGTAACACGTGCATGCAACCGATCAGCACTTTCAACTCGCGTACCGTCGTCCTGCCGTACACGAACATCGATACCGATCAGATCATTCCGGCGCGCTTCCTGACCACCACGACCAAGGAAGGATTGGGCAAGCAGGCGTTCGCCGACTGGCGCTACGACGCGAGCGGCGCGCCCAAGCCCGACTTCGTGCTGAATCGTCCCGAGGCCGCGGGCTGCTCGATTCTCGTCGCCGGCCGCAACTTCGGCTGCGGCTCCTCGCGCGAGCATGCACCCTGGGCGTTACTCGATTGCGGCTTCCGCGCCGTCGTCAGCACCGAAATCGCCGACATCTTCCGCAGCAATTCGCTCAAGAACGGACTGCTGCCCATCGTCGTCGACGAGCAGACTCACGCCTGGCTGCTTGCGCATCCCGGCGCTGCGCTCACAGTCGACCTGCAGGCGAGTACGCTGACACTGCCCGACGGCACTGCCGTCGAATTCCCGATCGAGGCATTCGCGCGTTACTGCCTGCTGAATGGCATCGACGAATTGGGCTTCCTGCTGCAACAAGCCGAGGCGATTGCGCGTTACGAGCAGACACACGCATAGCGGGATTCCGGCGGATGGGTATCAAAGCAACGATCGTCGTCCTCGGCGGTGACGGCATCGGTCCTGAAGTGACGCGCGAAGGCGTGCGCGCGCTGCAGGCGATCGCGTCGCGGTTCGGGCACGAGTTCACCTTCTCCGAGCATTTGATCGGCGGCGCCGCGATCGAACAAATGCAGACAGCGCTGCCGGCGCAGACGCTGTCGGCGTGCGGAACGGCCGACGCCGTCCTTCTGGGTGCTGTCGGCGGTCCGCAATGGTCTGATTCGAAGGCGAAGGTTCGACCCGAGCAGGGATTGCTGGCGCTGCGCAAAGGGCTGAACCTGTTCGCAAACCTGCGCCCGGTCACGATTCATCCCTCGCTCCTCGACGTGTCGCCGCTCAAACCCGAGATCCTGCGCGGCACCGACATCCTCGTCGTGCGCGAGCTGACCGGCGGCATCTACTTTGGCGAGAAGCAGCGCACCGAGGATTTCGCCAGCGACCTGTGCACGTACAGTGTCGAGGAGATTCAGCGTGTGACTCGCGTCGCGGGGCGTCTCGCACGCGGACGCCGCAAACGCATCGTGTCGGTCGACAAGGCCAACGTTCTCGAAACTTCGCGGCTGTGGCGCGTGACGGTCGAGTCCGTGCTGCGCGCGGAGTTTGCAGATGTCGAGCTCGAACACATGCTGGTCGACTCTGCAGCGATGCACCTGATCCGCCAGCCGTCGAGCTTCGACGTCATCCTCACGGAGAACATGTTCGGCGACATTCTCACCGACGAAGCCTCGATGCTCGCCGGATCGCTGGGCCTGTTGCCCTCTGCGTCGCTCGGGGCCGGCACGCTCGGCGTGTACGAACCGATCCATGGCTCCGCGCCCGACATCGCCGGCCGCGGGATCGCCAATCCGTACGCGACCATGCTCAGCGCCGCCCTGCTTTTGCGACACTCACTTGGGCTGCACGATGAAGCCGCGACGCTCGAAAAAGCCGTCGCGACGAGCATTTCCGCAGGCGTCCGCACGGCGGATATTGCTGGCGGCGGCCCCGTCTCCAGCACCGCGGATGCAGGGGAAGCCGTAGTGACCCGCCTTCTAGGATAACGGCCTAACTTATTGATTATACATGGGCCTGAGATAGGGTCTGTATACACCAAAGATTCTTGCCCAAAACCCGGCCGATACCGGTTATGATTTTGCCCGGCGCGGGTTTCCGATCCTTCCGCGCCATAGCCTTCGGGCCCCAATCTCCATGTCTCGACCCTCGCGGTCGGGTATTTTTGGTGGAAACGGGACTCGTGTCGGGTTAGTCCCCAAGGTCGGTGTCGGCTCTTCGAGCCGACGTCGCCACGACAAAAGTTCTACGTTGCCACGTCCGGGCCGGCGTATTCGCCGGCCCGTTTTTATTTGTCACCCGGCTTCGTATAGGCGTCGAGCCATTCCGAATAGAACGGCGGGAGGTCGGTCGACACCCGCGCCTTGAAGTTCGGCGGACGCTTTTCCAGGAACGCGCGCACGCCTTCCTTGCCGTCCTTCACGCTGGTGTAGAACACGCCGAGCGAATCGATGCGATGTGCTTCGAGCGGGTGCGGCTGGGCAGCGTTGCGATACATCATCTGGCGCGTCAGCGCGGTCGCCACCGGTGAGCGATTGTCGACGATGCGTCGCGCCAGCTGCTTCGCTTCTTCGAGCAGCCGCTCCGCCGGATACACCTCTTTCACCAGGCCGCCGCGCTTTGCTTCCTGCGCGTCGAAGATGTCCGCCGTGTAAACCCACTCGAGCGCCTGTTGCATGCCGACGATGCGCGGCAGGAACCACGACGAGCACGCTTCCGGCACGATGCCGATCTTGCCGAACACGAAACCGATGCGCGCCTTGTCGGACGCGAGACGGATGTCCATCGCAAGCGTCATCGTCGCACCGATACCGACCGCTGCACCATTGATCGCAGCGATCACGGGTTTGCTGCAATCGTAGATCGCGAGAGCAACGCGCCCGCCAGTGTCGCGCACGCGATGGACGATCGTCGGGTCCTGCAAGCGCTCATGCATGTCTGCGAGCGTCGGGTGCAGCTGCTCGTCGAGCCCGAAGACATTGCCCACCGCCGACAAATCCATGCCGGCGCAGTACGCGCGTCCCGCGCCGGTCACGATCACGGCCCTCACTGCGTCGTCCGCGCTCGCGGCGTGAAAGGCATCGATCAGCTCTGCCGCCATCTGCGGCGTGAATGCGTTGAGCTGATCCGGACGATCGAGTGTGATCGTCAGAATGCCGTCGGCGAGCTCGTAGCGAATCGTCTTGAAGTCCATGGCTCGTGCCGCCTAAGCCGCCGCCATCGCGGTCGCCACGCGCAGGTGCTCGCGACAATCGCGCACGATGCGCTGAATCAGCTCCGCGCAGGTCGGCACGTCGTCGATCAGGCCGATCACCATTCCGGCACTGATGACGCCGCCGTCGACCTCGCCGCTGCGCAGCGCCACTTTACCGCGCGCGCCGGCGACGAGATGTCGGACCTCCTCGAACTTCGCGCCGCGCTTCTCCATCGCGACCACCTCGCTCGAGATCGCGTTCTTGAAGACCCGCGCCGTGTTGTGCATGGTTCGGAACATCAGGTTCGTGTCGCGCTCGCCTGCCGCCACCAGCGCCTGCTTGACGTTGTCGTGAATGGGCGCTTCCTTGGTGCACATGAAGCGCGTGCCCATGTTGATACCCTGCGCGCCGAGCGCGAGTGCCGCGGCCATGCCGCGCCCGTCGCCGATGCCGCCGGACGCAACGATCGGAATCTTCAATGCGCGCACGGCGGCCGGAATGAGGATCAGGTTCGGAATGTCGTCCTCGCCGGGATGGCCGGCACATTCGAAACCGTCGATGCTGACGACGTCGACGCCGTGCCGCTCGGCTGAGAGCGCGTGACGCACTGACGTGCACTTGTGCACGATCCTGATTTCATGCTCCTTCAGGCGTGCGATGAAATCCTTCGGATTGTTGCCCGCGGTCTCGACGATCTTCACGCCGCTCTCGATGATCGCGTTCAGGTATTCGGCGTACGGCGGCGGCGTGATCGCCGGCAGGATCGTCAGGTTCACGCCGAACGGCTTGTCGGTCATGCCGCGGCAGCGCTCGATCTCGCGCCGCAAGTCTGCGGGCGTGGGCTGGGTCAGCGCCGTCAGGATCCCGAGCCCGCCCGCGTTCGACACGGCAGAAGCCAGCTCGGCATAGCCGACCCACTGCATGCCACCTTGAATGATCGGATATTCGATGCCGAGCAGCTCGGTGATCTTTGTTCTCATCTGGCGAGGGCACCCGCGGCGGAGACCGCCACAGAGTACACGGAGCAATCTTGCAGCACACCTGCCGCACGCTCCAGCCCGCCATGCAGATCGCGGATGAGATCGTCCGCAGCCTCGATGCCGATCGACAGTCGCAGCAACGTGTCGGAGATCCCGGCAATGCGCCTTGCGTCGGCATCCATCGCGGCATGAGTCATGCTTGCCGGATGAGCGACGAGGCTCTCGACGCCGCCGAGCGATTCTGCGAGCGAGAAGCAGCGCAGCCCGTCGAGGAATGCACGCACGCTGCCGAGGCCGCCATGGAGCTCGAAGCTCAGCATGCCGCCGAAACCGGACTGCTGGCTGCGTGCAAGTTCGTGCTGCGGATGTGAGCGCAATCCCGGGTAGTACACGTGACGAACCGCGGGATGTCCCGTCAGCAGATGAGCGACCAGAACTGCGTTCTCTGCGTGCACTCGCAAGCGCGCATGCAGCGTGCGCAAGCCTCGCAAGGTGAGATAGCTGTCGAATGGCGCGCCTGTTACGCCGGTACAGTTCGCCCACCAAACGAGGCGCTCGTGCAGCTCGGGCGTCGCCGCGATCACCGCCCCACCGACCACATCGCTATGACCGTTGAGATACTTCGTCGTCGAATGCAGCACGAGATCTGCGCCAAGCGCAATCGGCCGCTGCCACACCGGCGACAGGAACGTATTGTCGACCAGCACCAGCGCGCCGGCTGCGTGCGCCTTCTGTGCGAGCGCCCGGATGTCGACGATCCGCAGCAGCGGATTGCTGGGCGTTTCGATCCAGATCAGCTTCGGACCGAGTGCGAGCGCTGCGGCAAACGCCCGATCGTCGGTCTGATCGACAAATTGCACACGCACGACGCCGCGCTTTGCCAGATTGCTGAACAGCCGATACGTGCCGCCGTAACAGTCGTGAGGGGCGATCAGCAGATCGTTCGCTGCGAGCAACTGCACGACCAGATGAACCGCAGACATGCCCGAAGAAGTGACGACGCCGCCCGCTCCGCCTTCCAGTTCCGCCAGGGCACCGGCCAGCGCGTCACGCGTCGGATTGCCGGATCGCGTGTAGTCGTAGGTCCGCTTCTCACCGAACGACTCGAACGCGAACGTCGAAGTGAGGTGAATCGGCGGGATGACCGCACCGAACTGCGTATCGGACTCCAGCGCTGCGCGCACGGCGCGCGTAGTTCCTGAGACTGGCTGAGTCATGACGCACCTCCCTGTTCGAGCGCGCCCGCAAATACGGGCTGCAATGCTGCACCCTCCTTCAGGAATGCATCGTGGCCGTAGAGCGACGAGAGCTCGACCAGCGATGACGCGCCGAGGCGTGCGTGCAGCGATCGCATGTCGGATAGCGGAATGAGCTGATCTTCGACGATGGCGACCAAGGTCACCGGCACGCGGATCCGCGTCGGATCGACCTGGTGCAGATCGATCGACTCGGACAGACACACGAACGCTTCGGGCACGTACGTCGCTGCGTAAGCATCGCCGCGCGCCAGCAGGTACGACTCCACCGGGAACTGGAAGCGGCCATCGATCCGCGCAGGCGCGCCGCCGAAGCGCATGGCAAATTCCTCGGGGCTGCGATACGTCGCCATCGCCAGCGCCCGCGCGAGCCGTAATCCTTCGGGTGCGTCGCCATTCTTCGCGGCATAGCGGACCATCGCGCGCTGGACGCTGCGCCACGCGGTCGCCAGCGGATGCGGACGATCGGCTGCGCTGATCGCGATAGCGTGTTTCACCAGTTGCGGATGACGCTCGGCGAAAGCCAGCGCCACCATTCCGCCGTACGAGGCGCCGATGACTGCAGCGAGCGAAGTGCGCAGATGCTCGAGAAGCCTGCGCAGTATCTCGGCCTGATCGTAGCTGCTGATCGAAGGGAAGTTCGTCTGGCCCGCGCGCGGCCCGGTGGTTGCACCGCTGCCGCCGAGAAAATCCATTCCGAGCACCTGGTAGCGCTCCGTGTCGAGCGCCTTGCCGGGCCCGATGACTTCGCACCACCAGCCTTTCTCGCTGGTACCGATATCCGCCACTGCGCGGCCCGCGGAAATTCCGCCGAGAGCGGCAACGAGAGGCCCGTGGGGGATGCCCGTGATGCGCCAGGCAACTCGAACGCCGTCGAGACGACCGCCGTGATGGAGCGCGAGCGGCTGATCCAGTTGCAGGATGCCCTCACGCACCGGCGTCGGCGGCACGATCGGGTTCGCGAGATGAGCGGCATGCAGGTCCGTCGCGCTGCGCACGCTGCCGGCTGGCAATAGCGAAGTCATTGATCGAGTACTCCAGTTCCGCGCCGGCCCCGATGGCCGGACAGGTTTCGCGCATCGCAGAAACCCCACGGAGTACCCGTAGTGGCAGGTCGCCGTGACCGACCGGCGGCGCCTCGACCCAGCGGGCGCAGCCAGCTTCACAGCAACTCATCTGTCGGATCGCGGCCGGCTTACGGCCACCCCCGCAGGAGTTGGCACCATTTCGAAGTGGTTAGCTTCGACGGTTGCCCCGGCGTCAAAGGGCCTGACCCTCAGCCGGTCTCGATGAGCGGGTGACAGTCTAGGGGCGGCAGCGGCGCATCGTCAACCGCGAAAGCGCTCCGGGCGCCGCTGAAATATGGCAAAAGCTGCCGATCGAGCCTTGTTTTCGCCGCTCCATTGTATTAGCGTGCTAGTACATTATTACAAGCGCGCGGCCATGAAAGAGCACCGGTCACTGACACCGCGCCAGGAAGTCCTGGCGGAACGGGCGTTGTTCAGCGCCATCCTCACCCTGCGCAGCGTCGAGGAATGTCGGGCGTTCTTTCGCGACCTGTGCACGCCCGCCGAGCTGCAGGCTTTGGCGGATCGCTGGGCGGTAGTCGCCCTGCTGCAGCAAGGCGTGCCCTATCGCGAGATCTACAAGCAGACCGGCGTCAGCGTCACGACCGTCGGCCGGGTCGCCCGCTATCTGACCAATGGCAACGGCGGCTACACGCTCGCCGCCGCCCGCCTGAAAGACCAACGTCCGACTTAAGCCCCTGAACCCCCCCATGGACAAGTCCTCCCGCCTCAAGGTCGCGCTGCAAAAATCCGGCCGCCTGACCGACAACTCGCTGGACCTGCTGGTCCGCTGCGGGCTCAAGTACAGCCGCGGCAAGGATCAGCTCATGTGCTATGGCGAGAACATGCCGCTCGACGTGCTGTTCGTGCGCGACGACGACATTCCCGACCTGGTGCAGCAGGACGTCTGCGACCTCGGCATCGTCGGGCTCAACGTCATCGAGGAAAAGCGTCTCGCCTTCAAGGCACGCGGCATCGAGCCGCTGTTCGAGCAGATCATGGTGCTCGACTTCGGCAAGTGCCGCCTGTCGATCGCCGTGCCCGAAGGTGTGGAGTACAGCGGCATTCCCTCGCTGCATGGCAAGCGCATCGCGACGACATATCCGAACATTCTCGCGCGCTACTTGCGACAGAACGACGTGCAGGCCGAGATCGTCACGCTGTCCGGCGCCGTCGAGATCGCGCCGCGCCTCGGCCGCGCCGACTTCATCTGCGACTTGGTCTCGACGGGCTCGACACTGGTCGCGAACCACCTGTGGGAAGCCGACACGATCCTGGAGAGCCAGGCGGCGATCATCAGCACACCGGTGCCGGTGACGAGCGACAAGCAGGAGTGGATCCACCGCCTGTCGATGCGCATCGACGGCGTGCAGCAGGTGAAGGAAAGCAAATACATCATGCTGCACGCGCCGCGCGCGAAGCTGCCGGAGATCAAGAAGCTGTTGCCGGGCAGCGAGTCGCCGACGATCCTGCCGCTCGAGGGCGTGAGCGACAGGGTTGCCGTGCACGCGGTCTGCCGCGAAAACGTGTTCTGGGAGACGCTCGAGAGCCTGAAGAGTGCCGGTGCGAGCGCGATCCTGGTGCTGCCGGTCGAGAAGATGCTCGCGTGACGATTCCGATCCTCAACTGGTCCGCGCTGTCACTGGAGCAACGACGTCAGGCGTTGCGCCGTCCGTTGCAACCGGACACGGCGCAGCTCCACGAACGCGTGCGCGAGATCGTTCGCGATGTACGCGAGCGCGGCGACGCTGCGTTGCTCGAATTCACGCGACGCTTCGACGGCGTTGCGCTGCAGGCAGTCGAGGTCAGTACTGCAGAATTCGCGGCGGCCGAGACCGCGCTCGATGCGGAACAGCGACGAGCGATCGATCGCGCGATCGCGAACGTGCGTTGCTTTCACGAGGCCCAGGTTGCGGCTCCATTGCGGATCGAGACCGCGCCCGGCGTCATTTGCGAACGCCAATTCCGGCCTATCGACGCCGTCGGCTTGTATGTGCCCGCCGGTGTTGCTCCCCTGCCCTCGGCCGCGATCATGCTCGCAGTCCCGGCACGCATCGCGGGATGCCCGACACGAATCATGTGCACGCCGCCGCGTCGCGATGGCACTGCCGATCCCGCCGTGCTCACGATCGCAAACCTGTGCGGCGTGCGACGCGTCTTCAAGCTCGGCGGCGCGCAGGCCGTTGCGGCGATGGCCTACGGCACTGAAAGCGTGCCGAAGGTCGACAAGATCTTCGGTCCAGGCAATTCATGGGTGACCGCTGCGAAGCTGCAGGTGGCCAACGATCCCGATGGTGCGGCGCTCGACCTTCCCGCCGGACCGTCGGAAGTCCTGGTCGTAGCAGATGCGACCGCGCGCGCTGATTTCGTGGCGGCGGACCTGCTGGCTCAAGCCGAGCACAGCATCGATGCCCAGGTCGTGTTCGTGACGACGTCGAGTGCGCTGGCCGAGGCCACTGCCGGCGAAGTCGAGGCCCAGATGCGAAGGCTCGGTCGCACTGACACGCTGCGCCAGTCGATCGAGCACGCACGCGTGTTCGTTGTCGATACCATTGGTGCAGCCATCGGGCTCAGCAATGCGTATGCGCCCGAGCACCTCATCTTGCAGGTAGCGAACGCGCGCGACTGGCTGCCCGAGGTGCGCAACGCCGGCTCTGTATTCCTCGGCACGTGGACGCCCGAAACGATGGGTGATTACTGCAGCGGCACGAACCACGTGCTGCCGACCAACGGCTTTGCGAAAGCGTACAGCGGTCTGTCGCTGCACGATTTCCTCAAGCGCATGACGGTGCAGGAGCTCACACCCGACGGTCTCCGTGAATTGGGCCCGACGGCAATCACGCTCGCCTCGCTCGAAGGGCTCGATGCGCATGCCAATGCCGTGCAAGTGCGGCTCGCGCAGCTGGAACAGGAGCGCGCATGATGAACGCGATCCTCGAACTGGCGCGTCCAGACATTCTCGCATTGCAGCCCTACCAGCACGCGGCGTGGGAACCCTCGCTCGAGCGCATGCACGCGAACGAGATGCCATGGCGTGCGAGCGGCGACACGTCGATCGCAGGCCTCAATCGATATCCCGAGCCGCAGCCCGCGGAGCTCATCGCGCACTTCGCGTCGTTGTACGGTGTTGCACCCGACAACGTCCTCGCCGGCCGCGGGAGTGATGAAGGAATCGATCTGCTGGTGCGTGCGTTCTGCCGGGCCGGGCAGGACAGCGTTCTGATCTGCCCGCCGACCTTCGGCATGTACAAAGTCTCCGCGCGGATCCAGGGAGCGGGTGTCGTCGAGGTGCCGCTGCTGAAGGATCGCGGTTTCGCATTGGACGTCCAGGCTGTTCTCGACAGCTGGCGCAGCGGCGTGAAGCTGCTGTTCCTGTGCACGCCGAACAATCCCACCGGCAATCTTCTGGACCGCGCCGCGGTCGAGTCACTGTGCGAGCAGCTGCGCGATCGCGCGATCATCGCCGTCGACGAGGCCTACCTCGAATTTTCCGGCGCGACGAGCCTGATCGATCGCCTCGAGCGCTACTCGAACCTCGTGATTCTGCGCACGCTGTCCAAGGCGTACGCGCTCGCCGGGGCGCGATGCGGCGCATTGCTGGCTCACGCCGACATCGTCAGTCTGCTGGCGCGCGTGATCACGCCCTACTCCCTGCCGACCCAAACCATCGAGGCAGTCCTGAGGTTCACCGACGCGTCGCACCGTGCCGAGTCGCAGCGAAGGATCGAAGCGATCCGCGCGGAGCGCACGCGACTCAGCGAGCAGCTCGCACGCCTGCCGGCGATCCGCCGCGTGTGGCCGAGCGATTCGAACTTCATCCTGGTCGATTGCGTCGATGCGGATCGAGTGCTGCGTGGCGCTGCGGCGGTCGGCCTGATCATCCGCGATCCGCGCTCGCAGCCGGGTCTTGGCACGAGCTTGCGGATTTCGGTCGGCACTTCGGAGCAGAACGATCGCCTGCTGCAAGGCATTGCCCAGTGCACCGGAGCAGCGGCATGAGCTTGCAGCGCGTCCTCTTCATCGACCGCGACGGCACGTTGCTCGTCCAGCCGCCCGATGAGATCGTGAACCTGCAGAGCTTGCGCCTGATGCCGGGCGTCATTCCCGCACTCAAGGCGCTGCACGAGGCCGGCTATGTACTCGTCATGGTGACCAATCAGGCGGGCCTCGGCACGGAGCGCTTCCCGGAACGCGAATTCCGCGAGGTTCAGACATTGCTGCTCGATCTGCTGGCCTCGCAAGGCGCACCGTTCGAGGCCGTCTGCGTCTGCCCGCACTTGCCGGAAGCCGGCTGCAATTGTCGCAAACCAAAGACCGGGCTGGTCGAGGGTTTTCTGCGCGAGCACCCGATCGATCGGCAGGGCAGCTACGTCATTGGCGATCGCGATGCCGACATGGAGCTGGCTCGCAACCTGGGAATCGCCGGCATCCGCGTGCCCAACGAGACCTGGCCGCAGATCGCGCGCCGTCTTACGGCGACTCTGCGCACCGCCGTGCTGTCGCGCAAGACCAAGGAGACCGACATCAACGTCGAAGTGCGGCTCGATGAGGAGATGCCGCTGCGCGTGACGACCGGCATCGGCTTCTTCGATCACATGCTGGAGCAGGTCGCGAGGCATGGGGGATTCTCGCTGCAACTGTCGTGCGCGGGTGATCTGCACATCGACGAGCACCACACGGTAGAGGATTGCGCTCTCGCGCTCGGGCAGGCGTTGAAAGCGGCGCTCGGCGACAAGCGCGGCATTCAACGTTACGGATTCCTGCTGCCGATGGACGAAGCGCTTGCCCAGGTCGCGATCGACCTCTCGGGCCGGCCTTACTGCGTGTTCGAGGGTCAATTCGGCCGCGATCAGGTCGGCCAGCTGCCGACTGAGCTCGTGCCTCACTTCTTCCGCTCACTGGCTGAGACGCTCGGCGCCGCGATCAACATCAAGGTCGCCGGCGACAACACGCATCACATGATCGAAGCCTGCTTCAAAGGTGTCGGGCGCGCGCTGCGCCAGGCGATTCGAGTGACGGACACGCAACTGCCGAGTACCAAAGGAACATTGTGATACGGCTGGCGATCATCGACAGCGGCGGTGCCAATATCGCGTCGTTGCGCTACGCAATCGACCGGCTCGGCATCGACTCGAAGATCACGACTGACGCGCAGCTGCTGCGCGATGCTACTCACGTGATCCTGCCGGGCGTCGGCGCCGCAGCTGATTGCATGGAGCGGCTGCGCAGCGCAAACCTGCTCGAAACGATCCGTGGTCTGCGTCAGCCTCTGCTCGGCGTGTGCGTTGGCATGCAACTGCTGTTCGAGTCCTCCGAGGAAGGAGCAGTCGCATGCCTCGGCCTCCTCCCCGGCCGTGTGCGGCGCCTTACCGAGCGCGAAGGCCTGCCCATTCCGCACATGGGCTGGAACCAGCTCGAGTTCACGCAGCCTTCGCCGCTCCTCGACGACGTCGCCAGCGGCGACTATGTCTATTTCGTGCACAGCTACTGCGCGCCTGTGAGCGAAGGCACTGTCGCATCGGCAACGTATGGTGAGCGCTTCACTGCCATCGTCCGACGCGACAACGTGTTCGGCGTCCAGTTTCACCCCGAACGGTCGGCACGGGCAGGCGCGCTCGTGCTGCGTAACTTTCTGCTCGTGTCATGACCATGGAACTGATACCAGCCATCGATCTGCGGGACGGACGCTGCGTGCGGCTGCTGAAAGGTGACTTCGCCGCCGAGACGATCTATTCGGACGACCCACCGCGTGTGCTCGAAAGCTATCGCGCATTGGGAGCGCGCCGCGTACACATCGTCGACCTGGATGGCGCACGCGACGGGACGCAGCCGAATCGCCCCACCGTGCTGCTGCTCGCAAAGACCAGCGGCGTCAAGCTGCAGGTCGGCGGCGGCCTGCGCACGCTCGAGCGCATTCGCGAATTGTTCGACGCCGGCGTCGATCGCGCCGTGATCGGCAGCATCGCCGTCACCGATCCGGATCGCGTGATGAGCTGGATGTTCGAGCTGGATCCACGGCGCTTCGTGCTGGCGCTCGATGTGCGGCTCGATGCCGAGGGGACTCCGCGCCTTGCGACGCACGGCTGGCAGGAGACGAGCCCAGTGACGCCGTGGACGCTCATCGAGCGCTTCATGAACGTCGGCCTCACCCACGTGTTGTGCACCGACATCGGCCGCGACGGCACGCTGGTCGGGCCGAACCTGACGCTGTACTCGGAAGCTGTGCGGCGTTATCCGGAGTTGCATTGGCAGGCTTCGGGCGGCATCGCGGCCGCTCGCGACCTGCGTTCGTTGTCTGAGTGCGGCGTCGCGGCGGCGATCAGCGGCCGGGCGCTGCTCGAGAACAAGATCTCTCCCGAGGAGCTGCGGCCATTCTTGCCAAACGCATCATCCCCTGCCTCGACGTAAGGGACGGTCACGTCGTCAAAGGCGTGCGCTTCCGCGATCATGTCGTGGTCGGCGACATCCTCGAGCTGGCGCAGCGCTATCGCGAGCAAGGCGCCGACGAGCTCGTGTTCTACGACATCACCGCGAGCCCGGACCGCCGCTGCGTCGATCGCAGCTGGGTGCGGCGCGTCGCCGCGATCCTCGACATCCCGTTCTGCGTCGCCGGCGGCATCCGCAGCGTCGCGGAGGCGGAACGAGTGCTGGGCGAAGGCGCAGAGAAGGTGTCGATCAATTCGCCGGCGCTCGCCGACCCCGAGCTGATCGGCCGGCTCAGCGCTCGCTTCGGCGTCCAATGCGTCGTCGTGGGCATCGATAGTCAGGCAATCGACGGCGAGTACTACGTCTATCAGTTCACGGGCGATCCGCAGCGCACCCGGAACACCGCACGCCGCACGCACGACTGGGTCAGCGAAGTGCAAGCACGCGGCGCCGGCGAGATCGTGCTCAACTGCATGGGCAGCGACGGCGTACGCCAGGGCTACGACATCGCTCAGCTCGCGTCGGTGCGCCGGATCTGCAAAGTGCCGCTCGTTGCCTCCGGCGGCGCCGGCCGACCCGAGGATTTCGCGGAAGTGTTCAGCGAGGCGAGAGTCGACGGCGCGCTCGCAGCGAGCGTCTTTCACACCGGCGCGCTGGAGATTCCGGCGCTGAAGCAGTTCCTGCGCTCGCAGGCCATCGAGGTACGTTCATGAAGCTGGAGCAGGTTGGCGAGCTCGACTGGCAGAAGAACGACGGCCTGATGCCGGCAATCGTGCAGGACGCGCGCAGCGGTCAGGTCCTGATGTTCGCGCACATGAATCGCGAAGCGCTGCGAGCCACGCTCGCGCAGCGGCACGTGACTTTCTTCAGCCGTAGCCGACAGCAGTTGTGGACCAAAGGGGAAACCTCCGGCCACTGGTTGCACGTCGTCGACGTCGTGACGGACTGCGACAAGGACGTCGTGCTCGTGCTCGCGCATCCGGAAGGACCGACCTGCCACCTCGGCACGCAAAGCTGCTTCGGCGACGCAGTCGCCACCGACGCCGCAGGGCTGTCGTTCCTGATGCGGCTCGAATCGGTGATCGCGCAGCGAATCAGCGATCGGCCGGAAGGCAGCTATACGGCGCGGCTATGGTCGGAAGGACCGACGCGCATCGCGCAGAAAGTCGGCGAGGAAGGCGTGGAAGTCGCGCTGGCGGCGGTGACACAAGACGACGAGCGCCTGATCGGCGAATCGGCAGATCTGCTGTATCACCTGGCACTGCTGCTGAAGAGCCGCAACCTGTCGCTCGCGACCGTCGTGCGCGAACTGGAACAGCGGCATAAACCTACGAGAAGTTGAGCTTCAGTCCCGGGCGTGGCCAGCGCGCCTTCACCAGTTTGCCAGTGCCGGACAGCGTGATGTACGCGTCGTGCAGATCCGCGCCGCCGAAACAGATGTTCGTCGTCATCGGATCCGGAAACGGTATGTGCTCGAACGAGCCGTCGGGCGCGAAGATGGTGATGCCGCCGTTGAAGAGCGTCGCCGCGCAGACGTTGCCATTGGCCTCCACGGCGAGACTGTCGAGCCATTGGTGGCCGGGCAGCGCACACACGACGCGGCCGCGCCGCCCGATCGAGAACGGCGCCAGCTCGCCGGGCGCAACGATGTCGAACGCCCACAGCTTCTGCGTCTCCGTTTCGTTGCAGTAGACGATGCTCTCGTCCGGCGACAGCCCGACGCCATTGAAGGAGATGGCGGGATGCACGGCGCGATGCAGATGCGAACCGTCGGGCCGCGCGTAGTACAGGCTGCTGTGGTCGCGATACTCCGCGAAGGTCTTGCCGATGTCCGTGAACCAGAAGCCGCCGGTGCGATCGAACACGATGTCGTTCGGTCCGCCGAGGCGCGTCCCGCCGAACGACTCGTACAACCGCTCGCAGCGGCCGGTCGCGAGATCCACGCGCTCGATTCGGCCCGTCGTGTAGTCGGCCGCCGAGCGCACTGGGAAGCGCACGCCGTTCACGACGCGCCATTCGAAGCCGCCGTTGTTGCACACATAGACCGCGCCGTCAGGTCCGAGCGCCGCGCCGTTCGGTCCGCCGCCGAGCTCCGCGATCACCTCGGTCCGGCCGTTCCATACGCGGCTCAAAGTGCCGCGCGCGATTTCGACCAGCACGACCGAGCCGTCGGCCATCGCGATCGGGCCTTCCGGAAACAACAGCCCCTCCGCGACGACTTCGAACTCCATCAGATGACGAACTCCTGCGCCGGATCTCGCAAGTTGTAGCGCGAGCTCATCGAGCGGCCGTACGCGCCGGCAGTCGCAATCAGCAGGATGTCGCCTTCCTCGGTCGGCGGCAGCAGGCGATCGACGCCGAGCTGATCGCCGCTCTCGCAGATCGGGCCGACGACATTCACGACTTCGGTTGCCGGGTTGTCGAGCCGGCTGAGATTGAGGATCTCGTGATGTGCGCCGTACAGCGACGGCCGGATCAGCGAGTTCATGCCGGTCGCAACACCGACGTAGTGCACTTCGCCCTTGCCCTTCAGCTGTGTGACCTGCGCCAGCAACACGCCGGCTTCCGCGACCAGGTAACGACCGGGCTCGATCCACAATGCGAGCTTCGGATGCGCGGCCTTGAGTGCCGCCAGCGTGGCTCCGAATTCCGGCAACATCACGCCCTGCTGACCGAGCCGCTCCGGTACGCCGAGCCCGCCGCCGAGGTCGACAGTGCGCACGTCGCGGAACCGCTGTGTCAACGCGGTCAGCGTGTCGCCCACCGACTCCCAGTTGTCGACGGTGAACACGCCGCTGCCGGTGTGCGCGTGCAAGCCGACGATCTTCGCTCCAGCCGCTTGCGCCAGGCGCTCGAGCTCATCGAGCTCGAACAACGGCACGCCGAACTTCGAGTGCACGCCCGCGGTGCGCACTTTGTCGTGATGACCGCGGCCGTGACCGGTGTCGATGCGGACGAACAGCTCGCGACCTTTGAACAGCTCCGGCCAATTGCGCAGCGGGTGCAGGTTGTCGAGCGTGACCCAGATGCCCTGTCCCACCGCCCACTCGTACTCCGCGCGCGGCGCGAAGTTCGGCGTGTAGAGAATGCGCTTGCGGTCGAGACCCTTGATCGTGGCGAGCACGTGCTCGACCTCGCCGCGCGAAACGCATTCGAAGCCGAGCCCCTGCTCGTGAAATACCTGCAGGATCTGCGGATGCCAGTTCGCCTTCATCGCATAGAAGACGGCGTCGATCCCGGGCAACGCCTTGAGCGACTGCGCGCGGCGCTTGAGTGTTTCGCGGTCGTAGACGAACGCCGCGCCATGCTCGCGACCGAGCGCGAGCAGCTCGTTGCGGCGATCCTGCCACCACTGCCGCGCCGCGACTGCGTTCTGGTCCGCGCCGCCGTAGAGCTCCTCCCACGTCGGACCGAGCACGCGGTCGGGCGTCATCTTGCGGATCGCGATCTCGTGCAGGCGCGTCACCAGCCGGTCGCCGTGCGCTTCGTCGATCACGAAAGTGATGTTGAGGTCGTTCGCGGCCTGCGTGACGAGGTAGATCTTCTGCTCCTCGAACAGCTCCAGCGCTTCGCCGAGACGGTGCAGGATCGCGCGGATGTTGCGCCCGACCAGGCTCACCGCCGCGCATGGGCCGATGACTTCGACCCGGCACAACCGCGCGAGGTCGGCAATCAGCGCGTCGAGCGTCGCCTTGTCGAGCGCGTTCGCCGCCGGGTCGAGCGACACCGTAACGCTGGTTTCCGAGGTCGATACCAGGTCGATGGACAGTCCGTGCTGCTTGAACACCGCAAAGGCGTCGGCGAGGAAGCCGACCGAGTGCCACATCCCGACGGTTTCCATCGAGATCAGCGTGATGTTCTTCTTGATCGTGACCGCCTTGACCTGCGCCGCGACGTTGCCGCCGTGCGTCGTGATGACGGTGCCTTCGAGCTTCGGTGTCTGCGTCGCGTAGACGTACAACGGGATGCCGTACTGCTTCACCGGCATGATGCAGCGTGGATGCAGCACCTTGGCGCCGCTGCTGGCGATTTCCTGCGCCTCATCGTATTCGAGCGCGCGCAGCAGTCGCGCAGTCGGCACTGAGCGCGGATTGGCGCTGAACATGCCCGGCACGTCGGTCCAGATCTCGAGGCGTCGCGCCTGCAGCTTCGCGGCGAAGTAACTGCCGGAGGTGTCGGAGCCGCCGCGGCCGAGCAGCACCGTGTCGCCGCTCTCGTCGCTGGCGATGAACCCTTGCGAGATCCAGACGGTGCCCGGTGTCGACCAGCGCTGCTGCAGATCCGGGTCCGGATCGTAGGCGCAGGTCGCGGAGAGATACGTGGCCCGCATGCTGGCGTTACGCCGCGGCTCGGCCTTGATGACCGCGCGCGCATCGACCCACTGCACGTCGAGACCTTGCGCCGTGAGGAATGCCGCGCCAAGGCGCGTCGCCATCAGCTCACCTTGCGCCAGCACGCGGGCGCGCAGCCGCTCGCTGACTTCGCCAACCAGCGCGATGCCGGCCGCGATCTGTCGCAGACGCTTGAACTGCTCTTCGAGCTCCGGGCTCGGAATGACGCCGAGGTCGCGCGCCAGGTCGCGATGGCGCTGCTCGATCTGCTCCATGACCGGCTGCCACTCGTTGCCGAGGGCGAGACCGAGCAGCTGCTCGAGACGGTCGGTGATGCCGGAGAGCGCGGAATGGACGACGACGGGCCGCACGCCTTCCGCGAGGCGATCGCGCAGCACCGCGGCGATGTTCTTCCAGTTCGCGACGGAGGAAACGCTGGTGCCGCCGAACTTCAGCACGACCCACGGCGAGGCGCCGGATGTCGGATCAGCCATCGTCATGTTTGCCCCATGATCATCCCGCGTGCGCCGGCGGGATCAAGCCAGGTGCGCAGGCCGCAGGGCCTGCGCACGCGTCACCGTCCGGTTACCGAAACTATTCGCCTTCGAAATCTTTGAGTTCTTTCTGCAGACGCCGCTCGGCCAGCACGTCCTCCAGCTTGCTCCACGCGGCCTTGCCCTTCTTGGCCGCCGCCGCGGCGCTGGGGCGCGCCCGCCGGCCGACCGGGTCAATGAACTTTTCGTAACTGGAGCTCTCATCGCTCTCGGCCACGAAGTCCTCGTCGAGATCGAAATGGTCGTCGTCTCTCTCCACCATGGCGATTCCTAAAAAAATTCGATCAAAATCAACTAGATCGGAACCCCGGCGGGGCCGGAAGCCTGCGGACTATATACGATGCGCCGGCGTTTTCAATGGCCGGGCACGTCCGCCCTTTCTAACCCCTGCAGGCCCTTAGACTGGGTCCGCTACCGGAGTTCTGCAAGGGAAGGCCCGGGAGCGCCTGGCGGGCGGCTCAACGGCTGGAGATGGTGACCGGGGCGCCGCGCCCCAAGCCGAGCGCTTCCGCGGCGCTTTGCTCGGCCCGGGCGATTTCGATCACCCCGAAGGAGTTCACCAGGGCGAGAAACTCGCCCGGCTGGACGTCGCCGTAGGTCCGGCGCAGCGGCAGAGTGTGGCCGCCGGTTCGCACGACCGGCGTGGCGAAGGCGCTGATCAGCCCGGCGTCGATGTTCGTGATCAGGTTGCCGAAGTGGTCGATTGTGATGATCACGCCGCTGACCTGCTCGGCCGTGACGCTCGGCTCTTCGACCCACGACGGCACGATATCGGTCGTCTTCGGGCCGAGGTCCGCGGGAGTGGCGCGGCCGGCGGCGAGCTCCGCAGCGAGCGGCGCGAACAGGTCGCGACCGTGAAACGTCGCGCTTGGCAGCGGCAGCTTGAACCGGGCGATCGCCTTCGGCGTATCGAGCCGATAGATGGCCGGTGATTGGCTGCGTGCGACGACGGGTGCGAGCAATCCGTTGTCGGGTGCAATGAAAGCATGCCCGCCGGCGGCGACGACGATGATGTCGCGTGAGGTACCGACGCCCGGATCGACGACGGCGACGTGCACCGAGCCGCTCGGAAAGTACGGGTACGCACGCGCGAGCCAGAACCCTGCCTCCGCCGGCCAGTACACCGGCACCTCATGCGTGACATCGATGATTCGCGCACTGGGCAGATGCGCAAGCATCCGGCCTTTCATGGTCGCGACGAACGGGCCCTGATGACCGAAGTCCGTCGTGATCGTGATGACGCCGCAGGCAGTGAACATGGCGGGCCGCGCTAGGCCTCGTACTCGACGCGACCGAAGTCCTGGACGACGACGTTGCGCTCGCTCGCGACGAGTCGAAACGCCGCCTCGCTCGCGCCGATCGTCCAGATGTCGGCGCGCAGCGGCTCGCCGGGATAGACCGGGCTCGTGAAGCGCACGTCGAGAAGGCGCAAGCGGCCCGGGTCGTCCGCGCACAGCACTTTGATCAGCGCGCGGCCGACGGTGCCGTAGCCGCCGAGGCCATGCAGGATCGGTCGGTCGAAGCCGGCGCCGCGCGCGACATCCGGATCGATGTGCAGAGGGTTGTAGTCGCCGGACAACCGATAGATGAGCGCCTGGTTCAGCGTCACTGGCAAGTTCGCCTGCAGATCCGGCGGCCGATCGCCCGGCACCGGTCGCGGCTTCGGCGCGCCTTCGCTCTTGCCGCCGAACCCGCCGTCGGCGCGCAGGAATGCAATGTTGCCCATCGTCACGAGCAGATCGCCGCTCGATGCTTCGTACAGCCGGCGCGTCATGTACATGATCGCGCCCTTCGCCGCGCCCTTGTCGTAGATCTCGTCGATCTGCGCCTCGCTCACGACCGTGCCCTCGACCGGCAGCAGCTTGTGCATCTGCAGGGTCTGCTCGGCGTGCAGCAGCATCCGATAGTTGATTCCGTACGACGGATCGGCGAGGCGCATCGCGCCGGCCGCGAGCGTCACGGCCAGCGTCGGCAGCGCGACCAGGTTCTTCTCGTAGACGTACTTGAGCTCTTGCGGATCGCACGGATCGAGTGCGCCGACGCCTACGCCGAGCGCGTACAGCATCGTGTCGCGGCGCGCGTAGGTCTGCCGCACCGGCTCGAATTTCGTGCTCATCAGCTTTTCGTAGTTGAGCGGCATGGCACGCAGCTTGATGTCGGGTGTTCCGCGGATAGTACCGCTATCTCCCTACTGCCGTGCTAGCATCTTCGCGCGCATGTGACTGGCGTAAATGGGCTGAACCATTGGGAAGCATGCGCGCAGGGCCCGTCCCTGCACACGGCCGCTCGCCTGGGCACTCGTCCCACTTCCTTCTCTGGAGCGCCGTCATGCACATCTCTTTCGAACTGCTCGAGGCTTCCGATCCCGACGTGTTCGCCGCGCTGCGCGCTGAGGAACAGCGGCAACGCGAAGGGCTGGAGCTCATTCCGTCCGAGAATTACGCGTTCCCCGAGGTCTACGCGACCAACGGCAGCGTGTTCGCGAACAAATACTCGGAAGGCTATCCGGGCCGCCGCTACTACGGCGGCCAGCAGTTCACGGACCGCATCGAAACGCTGGCGGTCGAGCGCGCCAAGGCACTCTTCCGCGCCGAGCACGCCAACGTGCAACCGCTCAGCGGCTCGCCGATGAATCAGGCGGTGTACATGGCGTGCCTCGAACCTGGCGACACCGTGCTCGCGATGGATCTCTCGCACGGCGGCCACCTGACGCACGGCGCGCCGGTATCGTGCATGGGCAAGATCTTCAAGTTCGTCCGCTATCGCACGCTGCCGGCGCGCGGCGACATCGACTACGACGGACTGCGTGATACGGCGAAGCAAGTGCAGCCGAAGATCGTGCTGTGCGGGCATTCGTCGTATCCGCGAGAATTCGACTATGCGCGCTTCCGGTCGATCGCCGACGACGTCGGCGCGCTCACGATGGCGGACGTCTCTCATCTCGGCGGACTGATCGCGGGTGGCGCGCTCGCAAACCCGCTCGACGCCGGCTTCGACATCGTGACGACCACGACGCACAAGTCGCTGCGCGGTCCGCGCGGCGGCATGATCCTGTGCAAGTCCAAGCTTGCACAGAAGATCGATCAGGCGGTGTTCCCCGGCATGCAGGGCGGCCCGCACATGAACGCCGTCGCCGGCATCGCCGTAACGCTCAAGCTCGCAGCCCAGCCGGCGTTTCGCAGCTACGCGCAGCAGGTGCTCGCGAACGCGCAGGCGCTCGCGAAAGAACTGCAGCAGCTGGGCTGCAAGCTCATCACGGGCGGCACCGAGAATCATCTGATGGTCATCGACACGATCCAGTCGTTCGGCATCGAGGGCCGCGTCGCCGAGAAGGCTCTCGACGACGCGGGTCTCACCGTGAACAAGCAGATCATTCCCGACGATCCGCGTCCGCCGCTGCGCCCCAGCGGTATCCGCCTCGGCACGCCCGCGTTGACCACTCGCGGCATGAAAGAGGCGGAAATGTCGCAGATCGCACGGTGGATGCTCGACGCGCTGCAGTCCCATGAGCACGCAACGAAGCTCGAACAGCTACACGGAGCCGTGAAAACGCTTTGCGGCCGGTTTCCCGTGCCGGGGCTATAGCCGACTCGCAGTCATGGCCGCCGATCCGGCTCGAGCTGCAGGAAGTAAACGTCGACCATCAGCGTGCGCGCGGGCCGGCCGGTGGCGCCGGCCCACGCCCAGTACGGCAGCGAGTTGCCTGCAGCGTCGGTGAGACGCTGCACCCTCGGGATCGTGCCGAACGAGGTCAGGCCGAGGGACTCGGGCCGTCGCATCTCGTTGCGAGTCGCGACGCCGTCCGCATTTGCGTCCAGCCACAACATGAGCTCGGGCCAGATCGCATCCGCTCGCGAGATGACTCCGTCGTTGTTGCCGCCGAGCAATGGCTGATCGTATTGCGCGAGGCCGACGAATCCATTCGGCGCGCTCCCGCCTTCGAACAAAGGCGTACCGACACCGAACAGCTCGGAGCCGTCGTCGACCACGCCGTTGCGATTGCGATCGAGTGCGAGAAAGGCTTCATCGCCGCCGCGACGCACCCACTGCACGGCATCCGGGAATCCGTCGGCGTTGACGTCAAAGGACACCGTGCGGCCGGCGGGGCCGAGCCTGACACCGTCCTTGTGAGTGTCGACGACGATCGGACTGCACTGCGCCCAGGCGCCGGCGGCGAACAGGTACAGAAGAAGAAAGCTGACGAGCATTTTCATAGGAGTTCCCTTCCTTTGATCTCATGGACTTCGCGTCACGGAATGACGCAACCCGGCGTGCAGCACTGCGGGCGCCCGGTGCGGCAGATGTTGGCGAGCCTCACGTCGCCGACCGACTGAATGCCCTGGGGAATGAGCGTGAACTGCGCGCCGGCTCCGGTATTGCCGATCCTGATCGACAGAGTGGTCTGGTCCTCGGCCTCCGCAGTCCACTGCATCAGGCACTGCCCGGAACACGTTCCCGCGGGAATGCTCGACCAACTGGGGATGGTATAAGGACTGGGCACCACGTCCGGGATACGCAGCGTTTCGTTGACACCCATGAAGCCGCTGTAAGTCATCCGGCGTTGCACGGGCTGCGCGAGCGGGCTGGTCGTACAGGTGATGGTGAAGCCGCCGGCAATGACGAGTATCGGCAGGCTCGTCGAAGCTTCGACGGTCAGGCCCGCCATCAGCGTGCTGTTGTTGCTCTGGTAGAACACCGGAGTGGCCTTCTTGAGCGTCGCAATCGCCGACGCGTGCCCCGAGACGAGCGCGCACGCCAGCGCGGCGCAAACATGCATCCAGATTTTCATCAGCGTTCTCCTTCCATGAGTTTCTCGGCCCGACGCGCGGAGTCCTGGCGCAGCTGCGCCTCTTCGGCGTCGATGATCTGGGTGTATTCGCCGGACACGATGGGTCGAGCTTCCTCTTGCAGCGTTTGTCCGAGGGCTTGGTTCGGCACTCCGAGCGTGAGCGTCGAGTCGAACTCGTCGAAGAACGACACCAGGATGCGCTGGCGCTGCGCGTCGAGCGCGTCCATGAGTCCAAGCGCCCATTCCCGCTCGATCTCCGCTCTGAGGCTTTCCTTCTGATAGCGGTAGGCGAGCACCTCATCCAGATTCAGCGGCTGCCCTGCCTGACGCCGGCCCTGCAGCCGCTTCGCGAGGGTGTCGACCAGCTGCCGACCCTCCTGATAGATGCGCAAGCGCTGGTCGTGCGTGGCGAGATACGTGCGCAGTGCAGTGAGGTCCTCATCGCGGAAGCCGCGCGCTTTGAGCGCTGCCTGGTACGAATCGACCACTTCGGGGTTCGAGAGCTGATGCAGGAGCGAGTCGAGCGGCTCCCACTGCGGGAACTTCTTCAGATCGACGTTGTACGTTCCCGTCGGCTGCGCGACGAGCCCGAACTCGGCAAGATCGTCGAGCGGCACTCGCTCGTCCAACGCGAGCTTCACCGCAAAGAACAGATCCGACCACTGCTTGTGCGCCTGCGGGTCGCGAATGAAAGCAGCGGCGTCGGGATCCTGCTGCTTGCGCTCGAAGGTCCGGAAATGCGCTTCGAACCTCGCTCGCAGCCCTTGCGACGTCGCCGCGCGTGGCACCTTCGCCTTCTCGTCGAAAGGCGCTGCGTGAACTCCGATCGCCAGGAGCATCGCGAGCGGCATGACTGCCCTCGCCCATGAGCTACTCTTGAGTCTGTTCGTCTTTTCCATGACACCGTCCTTGTACAACCAGCCACCGTGGCCGGCATTCTGAATCCGTGGCGCGCGTGCGCGTGCGCGAAAAGCTCGACGCTCGCGCAGATTTGTCAGGTTGTGGTCGTCGCGCCCGTCTGCAGATCGACGCCGCCCGCTGCCAGCGCTGCGACCAGCGGGTCGAGATGCTTCCGATATTTCTGTGCCCTGCCATTCGCGAGCGCGACCGCCGAGCGCGCCTGCACAGTGCTGAAGGTTGCGATCGCTCGCGGCGAGCTCTGAAATTCCAGGCACTGCGGCTCCCAGCTCAGCCCGCAAGCCTGCATCAGCTGCGGCCCCGCGCTCGCGAAGTCCGCAACGAAGTCCTCGTACTGAATCGTGACGAAGCGGCCCGGCAGCGTGCGCTCCCAATGCGCGACGAGGTGCGCGTAGCGTCGGTAATAGTCCGCGATGTCGGTCAGGTCGTGCGCGAACGTCCAGTTCTTGTTGAATTCCTGCCGGAAGATCGACAGGCAGGTTTCGATCGGAGCGCGCCGCACATGCACGATCATGGCATTCGGCAGCATGCGCGCAATCAATCCAACAGCTTCGAAGTTGCGTGGTTGCTTGTCCGTCACGTGAGCAGCGCTGCCGATGTTCGGCAGATCACGGAAGTACAGCTTCGCCCAGTCCTGCAGCATGCTTTCATCGACGACGTTGCCATCCTGGTCGACACCGAGCAGATAACGAAGAATCTGACGCATGACGGGCCGCTCGCCGCAGGCGAACACGCGCGAGTGTGCGCCGAGCACGGCTTCGATCAGCGTCGTGCCCGAGCGCGGCATGCCGACGACGAAGATCGGCCGCGGCGTGTTCGCAAGCGGTGTCACCTCCGGCAGCTGCTCCGAAAGCTTCGCGATCTGCTCGACGCGCACGGCGTCCTGCCTCCGGTCGTAGCTGCGCTTTTCCAGCGCATCACGTTCCCGGGCGAGCTTGTGAGCAGCCAGGTAGGTCCCGAATGCCGTATCGAAGTCGCCGCGCGCATCGTGTGCATGCGCGATTGCAAAGATCGCCGGAATGGAGAGCTCGAGCGGCAGCTCCCCGCCGCGTGCGAGTCTGTTCAATGCCTGAAAGTCCGCATCTGCCAGCGCACCCTGCCGCAAGCGGCTCAAGGTCGAATACGCCGCCACGAAGTCCGGCTTCTGCTGCAGGCAGCGCCGGCAGTAGGCCTCAGCTTCGGCGAAGCGGCCGAGTTGCATCAGCAGCAACCCCTGAGTCGCCAGCATCTGCGGATAATTCGGATCCAGCGCCTCGGCCTGAGCGAGCGCTGCACGGGCCTCCTCCGTCTGCAGAGCCTGCATGCACAGGCCGGCATACGCCGTCAGCTCGGGGGCAGTCGGTCTCGTGAGCGACAGGACGCGCGCGAACGCCAGAACGGAATCGAGCAACCGCCCGTCCTCGAATGCGGCGCGCGCCAGCGAGCGCCACGCGGCCGGCGACTTCGCATCGATCTTCGTCCAGGCCAGGCCGTTCTCCAGGAGCTTCGCCCAGTTGCGCTGCCTGGCCAGCGAGTCGCTCTCCAGCGCGTAGAAGCGGCTCAATGCCTGATTGTTCGAGGGATCGACGGCGATGATCAGGCCCAGCTCCACCATGGCGCGATCGGGCTTGCCGGTTTGTGCGAGCCCTTCGGCCAGATTCAGCCGGAAGCCGGCCTGGCCAGGTTCGCGATCGACAGCTAGCTGCAGCATGGGCAGCGCCTCGTCGCCCTTGCCGCTGTGAAGCAGCGCGAGGCCGCACAGGCTCGATGCCTCCGCGTCGTTCGGCCGGAGTTCCAGCGCCGCGCGATAGGATTTGAGGGCGTCGTCCAGCCGCCCGGCCTGGTGTGCGGTCACGCCGCGCTCCAGGGTCTCGACGAAAATTGATCTGCTCATTGCTCCAGTCGCTTGCCGGTCTGTGCATCGAAGAAGTGAAGCCGGTCTGGCGCGGGGTGTAGTGTAATGCGCGCGCCAACGGCGGGCAGATTATACGGCGAGGAGCGGGCGATCAGCTTCCAGCCGCCGCTGGTGGCATGGATGAAGGCTTCACTGCCGACGGATTCGAGCAACTCCACGGTCGCGGCCAGGCCTCCCGCCGCCGCTGCACCATCGACGACGTGCAGATCTTCGGGACGAATGCCGGCGACGATCTCCTGTCCCGCCGGCGCTTGGAGCGTCGGGACGCTGAGCTGCGCGCCCTCGCCTTCCAGAACCGCGGCGGATTGCTGTCGCAGCCGGCCGCGCAACAGGTTCATCGCAGGATTGCCGAGGAATCCGGCGACGAACAGGTTCACCGGCCGCTCGTAGATCTTCATCGGCTCGTCGATCTGCTGAATGACGCCACGATCCAGCACGACGATGCGCTGCCCGAGCGTCATCGCTTCGACCTGATCGTGCGTGACATAGATCATCGTCGTGCCGAGCGAGCGATGCAGCCGCGCGATCTCCGCGCGCGTCGAAGCACGCAGCTTCGCATCGAGATTCGACAGCGGCTCGTCGAGGAGGAACACCTGCGGATGGCGCACCAGCGCGCGACCGAGCGCGACGCGTTGACGTTGCCCACCGGAAAGCTGGCGCGGCAGCCGGTCCATGAACTGCGTGAGCTCCAGCGTCTGCGCCGCCTGCTTGACGCGCTGCGCGATGTCCGCGTCGTCGTGTCCGCGCAGCTTCAGTCCAAAACCGAGATTGCGCTCGACCGTCATGTGCGGATACAGCGCGTAACTCTGGAACACCATCGCGATGTCCCGGTCGCGCGCCTCGACGTGCGTCACATCACGCTCGCCTATGAAGATCGAGCCGGCACTCGCCTCCTCCAGGCCCGCGATGAGCCGCAACAGCGTGCTCTTGCCACAGCCGGATGGGCCGACCAGCACCAGCAACTCGCCATCGCGAACGCCGAACGAGGCGTCGGCGATCGCCACGTAGCCATTCGGATAAACCTTACGTACCGAGCGCAGCGTTACTTCAGCCACGGTGTGTGCCACTCATATAGACTCGTGCCTCATGGCTATGCACCCTGCCCAGACGCGCTTTCCCGCTGGTTTTCTGTGGGGCTGCGCGACCTCCGCCTACCAAATCGAAGGCTCGCCGCTCGCGGACGGTGCCGGTCCGAGCATCTGGCATCGCTTCGCGCATACGCCCGGTCGTATCGCGGGCGGCGACACGGGCGATGTCGCCTGCGACCATTATCGGCGCTTCCAGAGCGATGTCGAACTCATGCAATCGCTGCAGCTCGGTGCATATCGCTTCAGCATTTCCTGGAGCCGCGTGTTGCCGCACGGGACCGGACGCATCAACGCCGCGGGCCTGGGTTTCTACGAGCGCCTCGTCGACAGTCTCCTCGCGCGCGGCATCACGCCGATGGCGACGCTCTATCACTGGGATCTGCCGGCAGCGCTCGACGATCGCGGCGGCTGGCTCAATCCGGATATTCCCAAGTGGTTCGCCGAATACGCTGACGTGGTGTTCCGCAAGCTCGACGATCGCGTACCGTTCTGGAGCACGCTCAACGAGCCGTGGGTCGCCATGAACGACGGCTATTTGCTCGGAATTCACGCGCCGGGCCATCGGAGTGCGTTTGAAGCGACGATCGTCGCGCACCACCTGCTGCTGGCGCACGGCACGGCCGTGCAGGCATATCGCGCGAGCGGCCGGCAGCAGATCGGCCTGGTCGTCAACATCGAGCCGAAGTATCCCGCCTCCGACGACGAGGCAGACGTCGCAGCGACGCGTCGCGCCGACGCGTACATGAACCGGCAGTTTCTCGAGCCGGCGCTGCGCGGCACGTACCCTGAAGAGCTGCCCGTGATTTTCGGCCAGGCGTGGCCGGCCATTCGCGCCGCCGATCTCGAAACGATTCACCAGCCGCTCGACTACATCGGCGTGAACTACTACACCCGCAGTGTCGTGCGCGCCGATCCCAGCGCCTGGCCCCTGCGCACGGCGGCAGTGCGACAGAATCGGCTGCACACCGAAACCGGTTGGGAAGTCTTTCCGCAGGCGCTGACGGCTACGCTGCTGTGGATCAAGAACCGTTTCGGCAATCCGCCCGTCTACATCACCGAGAACGGCGCAGCATTCTTCGATCCGCCGACGGTCGATGGCGCCGTCCTCGAAGATCCGCTGCGCGTCGACTATCTGCGAACGCATCTGCGCGCCGTACTCGATGCCATCCACCAGGGTGCAGACGTTCGCGGCTATCTCGCATGGTCGCTGCTCGACAACTTCGAGTGGGCCTACGGCTTCTCGAAGCGCTTCGGCCTCGTGCACGTGGACTACCGGACGCTCAAGCGCACGCCGAAAGCGAGCGCGCAGTTCTTTGCGCGCGTGATCGCATCGAACGGCGCGGCACTCGACGACGCCGCTCATTGAGTACCCTGCCGCTGGAACACGATAGTGAACGGCAGCTGCGTGATGCGCAGCTCCGTTCCGATCCAGCGTGCCTGCCCCTGTTGAATGGCTTGATGCGCCGGTTGACCGCCCTCCGGCCACGCGATGGAGACGCCGCCGGTCGGCATCTTGATCTCCGCGACGTCGAGCACGACCTGGTCGTCCTCCACCCGCAATGAATACGTGAGCGGGCCGAACGGCGTGCGCAGGTTCTTCACCGAGAAGCCTTCCTGCTCCGTCCACGCCTGCGGCACGCCTGCCATCAACACCAGCGTCTCGTCCGCCGGCCGCTCGAAGGCGAACATGTCGAGCAGCGAGCGCCCGAAGTCCGAAGCTACCCAGCCATGCGGCATGTCGCCGACGAAGCGCGACTTGCGCGGCTCGCGGCCGACGACTTCGGCCCACTGGTTCCACTCGCGCGGGCGGCGGTCGTTCATGAGGAAGTCGATCAACTCCAGCGCGCGATCGCGCCAGCGCAGGCGAATGAAAGTGCCGAGGTTGCGCCACTCGTAAGGCGTGTACGCGTCCCAGCTCTTGTCCGTGCGGCGTGCTGCGAAATCTTTCCAGTAGCGCTCGAAGGTCGCCACCAGCGCCTCCGGCGGCAACATCTGCTGCTCGCCGACCGGGGACAGCGCGATCGAGGTGGACGTTGCGTCGAAGTCGCCGAGCTCTGCCGCGCCCGGCAGGTAGTCGATGTTGTGGGCCTGCATCGCCACGTTCAGCGAGACGTACAGATCGCGACGGAATTGATCGCGCGATTCGATGAACGCGTGCATCTCGGTCTTCTGGTCGAGCGCGCGCGCGATCTGCACCGCCGCCTCGTAGCCGGCCAGCGACCAGAAGTCATCCCAGTAGGAGTGCATCGGCTTCGCGGAATAGCCTTCGTGACTGATCGACGCGGGCATGAGGCCGTAGAACGCCTTGCGATCGCCCTCCCGGTTCGCATCAGTGCGCTCGGACAGGCGCAGCTTGTCCATGTACGCCACGGCTTTCGCAGTCGCCGGCCAGAGTTGCCGCAGCATCTGCTCGTCGCCGGTGTAGCGATACACGCTGTCGATGAGGAACAGGAACTCGCCGGCGCTGTCGTTCTCGGGAACGGGATCGGCGCCACGGCGATCGACGCAGCACGGCACCTTGCCGTTCGCGAACTGATAGCGCGCGTACCACAGCAGGAAATCCTTCGCGTCCTTGTCATGGCCGAGCCGCAGCAGCATCTCGGACGTCATCGCGCCGTCGCGAATCCACGAGCGCTCGTAGGCCCTCGATCCGGGCTGGATCGCCGGCCCGTCGCGATTGATCAGGACGTGCGCGAGAGAAGTGCGCAGCGTGTCGGAGAGCGCCTGGTACTTGCTCGGAACCGTCAGCTCGACGCGATTGAGTTTTTCGCGCCATTGCGCAGCGACTTCTTCGAGCGAAGCATGCGTACCCGAAGTCGGCTGCGCATGCTGCGGCAGATCGAGCACGATCTCCTGGCTCTGACCTGGCTGCAGGTCGACGTCGTAGAACAGTGCGCCGGAGGCGAAGCCGCTATCGTCATGTGTACGCGTACCGCCGACATTCGCCGATAGCCAATCGCAGGGCGTATCGGCAGCGAGCGTGACTGCACGGAACGCGCGCGGCGGAGTACGCGGATAGACCGCCGGCTTGTTGTCGACGCTGACGCGATTGTTCTCGAACGCAAGGTCCTGGATCGGGCTCACGCCGCCCTCGGTATTCAGGAACTGCGCAGGCGAATTAACTTGGAACGGCCGCACCACGAGCGCCAGCGTCACCTGCTGCCGTCCCCGCGTCGGGTTGTGCAGCCGATAGACGCCGTGGAGGTAGGCATTGCCGACTGCGCCGCTCGCATATGCCGTCGTCGTGAGCTCGATGCTCCGATGCTTCCAGTCGACGCTCGGAATCGGCAGATAGCCCTCCGCAAGCGAATGACTGATCGTCACGTCGGCCCACGTCAGCCAGCCGGAACGCGTCTTGATGAAGGGCTCGACCGAATAGCTCCCCTTGCGGACTTCGAGCGCGCCGTCCTCGGACAGCATGCCCTCCTCCGTGTCGCCGTCGACGCCGACGATCGTCCAGTAGATCTGCTCGTCGAGGTACGGACGGGGGTAGCAGCCGCGACGTGCCTGTTTGGCGAGCGAGCGCACGAAGGCGTTGCGCGAAGCGCCGAACTCCAGATCGCGGATGTACAGTTCATTGATGCCGACATCGCGTCCAGGATCGGGCATCGTCAGCCGGATGTAGCGCGCTTCCGACTCGGGCATGAGGTGCGAGTCGCGCCCGCCGTTGCTGGCATCGATGCTGCGCACCTTCTGCCATTGCTTGCCGTCGAGCGACGTGTCGATCGAGTAGCGCGGCGCGAACAGGTCGCGTGCCCAGTCGATCTCGATGCCGCCGAACTCACGCACTGCCTGCAGATCGACCTCGAACGTCTGCTGCGAGCCGTCGGTCCGCGCACTCTTCCACATCGTGCTGGTCTTGCCGTCGATCGCCTGCGCCGCGGGGTTGCCGCTCGCCTGCGATGACGCGCGTGCAATCGGCTGCGCCGTCGTGCGACGGCTTGGCACCGGCTTCAGCGACAACCGATCGAACCACAGGCTGCCGCGACCGCCCTCGTCGCCGGCACTCAGCACGAACTCGATCGACTGAAACTTGCGCAGCGTGCGATCGCTGGTCGGGCCCCACGCGAAGTCGATCTGCCGGCGTTTGATGCGCACCTGCTGCCAGTCGCCGGAGAACTGGTAGTTCGCGCGTCGGTACCACCAGACGTTGTCGCCGGAGGCGTCGACGAACTTCATTTCGAAGTTGTTGCGCCCGGCTTCGGCTCGCATCCAGAAGGAGATCTCATAGTCGTCGGGCAGCGTGGTCGGCAACTGACGCGTCGCTGCTGCGTAGCCGGCGGTGTTCGCCAGATCGAACTCGAGTACGAGCGCGTTGCCCTGCACGCCTTTCGCGGAATGCACCGAAGCACTGACGCCGTCGGAAGCGAGCGACTTCCACGCGGCAATGTCCTCCATCTCGTCGAGATAGCGGATCTCCAGCTGCGGCGCCTGTTCTGCGGCTTTCGCAGTCATGGCCAGGAGCACCCATGCGAGCGCACGCCACTTCATCCTTTCACACTGCCGGCGAGGATGCCTGCGATGTAGTAACGCTGCAGGCCGAGGAACAGCAACAGCACCGGCACCACCGTGATCACGGCGCCGGACATCATCAGCTCGTTGTCCTGCACGTGCTCGCGGGACAGCCCGGCCAGTGCGACCGGCAACGTGTAGAGCTTCGCGTCGGTCAGCACGATCAAGGGCCACATGAAATCGTTCCAGGTCGCGAGGAACGTCAGGATCGCGAGCGTGACCAGGATCGGCCGTATCAGCGGCACCACCAGCGACCAGAAGATTCGCGCTTCGCTCGCTCCGTCGATGCGCGCCGCTTCGAGCAGCTCGTCCGGCAGCGACAACGCGTACTGGCGGACCAGGAAGATGCCGAACACGCTCGCCATCGCCGGCACGATGACGCCGCCGTAAGTGCTGACGAGCCCGAGCTCCTTGACGAGCGCGAACAGCGGAATCATCGCGACCTGGCTCGGAATCACCAACGCGCCGAGCAGGCCGCGGAAGATGCGATCGCGGCCGGGAAACCGCAGTTTCGCGAAGGCGTAGCCCGCCAACGTGTTGAAAACGAGCGAGATCAGCGTGGCGAACGTCGCCACCAGCGCGCTATTGAGCATGTACCGGCCCGCGGCGTGCTTTGCGAACAACTCGCGGTAGTTGTCGAGCGTCGGATGCACCGGCAGCAGCGGCGGCGGATACGTGCTCGCGGCTCCGGTCGGCATGAACGAAACGGAGATCATCCACAGCAGCGGAAACGCGACGAGCACCGCGCCGACGACCAGCAACGTGTTGACGAGAATCGTGCGCGGCGTGCGCTTCATCGGCCGCCCCGCTCGCGGCCGAGCCGCAACTGCACCACGGTCACGATGAACATCAACACAAAAAGCAGGAACGCCACCGCCGAAGCGCGCCCGAGGCTCCACCACTTGAAGCCTTCCTCGAACATGAAATAGAGCACGCTGTAGGTCGCCTGCAGCGGCCCGCCTTCAGTCATCACGTACGGCTCGGCGAACAACTGGAAGTAGCCGGTCATCGTCAGGATGCTGACGAGCAGCAGCACCGGCCCGATTCCCGGCAGCGTGACGTGCCGGAACTGCTGCCACCCGGACGCGCCGTCGATACGCGCCGCTTCGTACAGGTCTTCCGGGATGTTCTGCAGCGCCGCCAGCAGGATGATCATGTTGTAGCCGAAGTTCTTCCACACCGCGAGGATGACGATCGCCGGCATCGCCCAGCGCGGATCGCCCATCCAGTCGACCGGAGACAGGCCGATCGAGACGAGCGAGTAATTCAGGAAGCCGTAGCGTGTGTGGAAGATGTAGCGCCACACCACTGCGACGGCGACGAGCGTCGTGACCACCGGTGCGAAGTACACCGTGCGGAACAGGCTGCGGAATTTCGCAACCTTCGAGTTCACGAGCAGCGCGGCGCCGAGCGATACGCCGATCGACAGCGGCACACCGATCGCGACGAAATACAGCGTGTTGCCGAGCGCCTTCCAGAACAGCGGCTCACGCAGCAGGCGCGCGTAGTTCTCGAAGCCGATCCAGCGCAGGTTGTCGAAGTTGTCGAGCGCGTACAGATCGAAGTCGGTGAGGCTCATCACCAGCGCGGCGAGCACCGGCAGGAAGAAAAATACGCCGAGCACGATCAGCGCCGGCGCGACGAACCACCAGGCGGCGCGCTGCGGCCTCATGTGGCGCGATCCTTGTCCATCATCCAGCGGCGCTTCTCGAGGATCTCGTCCGTCTTGCGATCGAGAGCGAGGCAGGCCTGGTCGACCGACGACACGCCTTGCACGACGCGCTCCGCCGCGAGGCGCATTTCCTGCGCGATGCGCTCCCACTCCGGCACTTTCGGCGGCGAGCGCACCCGATCGAGTTGCGTGTGATAGGCCTTCGCATAGGGCGATGTTGCCAGCGTCGAGGACTGCCACGTCGAGCGGCGCGGCGGCATGTTGCCGGTGAGCTCGTAGAAGCGTTCCTGCACCGCCGGGCGCGACAGGTATTCCATCAATGCCCACGTCGCCGGTCTGGATTTCGAGTTGCTGAAGATGACGAGACTTGCGCCGCCGGCAGTCGAGGAACCTGGGCCGTTCGGACCGGGCATCGGCGCCGTCATCCACGCATCGCGCAGCTGCGGCGGCATGCGCTTCTTGAACTCCGCGATGTTCCACGGCCCGGAGATGTAGAACGAGAACATGCCGCGCCCGAACTCGTCCCAGACGTTCGAGACCTGCGTGTTCGTCATCTTCGGCGCCCAGTCGCGCCGGAACATGCTGACGTAGAACTCCAGCGCGCGATGGAAGTCGGCGCTGCGGAAGTTGCCGTAGCGTCCGTCGTCGCGCAGCAGGTCGGCGGGCTGCTGCAACGAAAGCGTGACCAGGGGCCAGAATTCATTGAGCGGCAGCAGGACCGAATAGCGCTCGCGGCCGACCAGTGCCTTGATCGCGCCGAGCATCCGCTCCCACTCCGCCCACGTCACCGGCGGCGCGTCGAAGCCCGCCTGCTGCAGCAGATCGCGCCGGTAGTAGAGAACGTTGGTATCGATGTACCACGGGATCCCGTAGAGCGTCTGCGCGACGCGATTGGAATCGAGAATGCCCGGGAAGTAGTCATCGAGCGCGACTTCGCGCGATGCGCCCGCCAGCGTGTCGAGCGGCGCGAGCGCGTCGAGCGCCACGAATTCCGGAATCCATGTGTTGCCGAGCGAGCACAGGTCCGGCAAGGTTTCACCCGCGTACGCGGTCAGCAGCTTCTCGTGCGCCGCCGTCCATGGCAGCTTCTGCACTTCCACGTGAATCTCGGGACGCTCGCGCAGGAAATCCTGGATCAGGTCGGCCGCGACTTCGCCTTCGCGCCCGACGGCCCAGAAGCTCACCGTGTTGGTGTCGCGCGCCCGGCGCGTGCAGCCGAGCGGCGCCGCTGCGAGCGCGGCCAGAGCGAGCATCGTCTGCCGCCGATTGACCATCGCACTACGAGCTCGGTTGCGGCGGCGGCGGTTGTGCGAGCCAGCCGCCGGTGAATCCGGCGCGCTCCAGGCCGCGACGGATGTGCGGATTGCGCTGCATGAGCTTCCAGATGAGCCCGCTGCGGTAGTTTTCGATCATCGCCACAATCGGGCCCTGGTCGATGCTCAGGTAGTCGCTGTCGACCCAGCCGATGTTCTCGACGATCTGGCCGTGCCGCAGCGGCACTTCGCCGAAGGTGAAGCTCGGGTTGACCGCGTCGAGGAAGCCGTACTTCTGGTACAGGCTCTCGCCGAAGCGCACGCGGAACGCGCGGATGGTCGGGATCACGATTTCCGGCGCGAACGCGATCGAGCCGACCGCCGCCGTCGGCGCAATCGTGCCGTCGTCGAGCACGTGCGTCGCGGCCGTACCGCGCGCCGCGTACGTGAAGAAGCCGCGCTCTTCGTTGTTGAAGACCTGCACGGTGTCGGCGGGACCGTCGCAGGCGCTCAGGCCCCAGATCTCGCTGTCGTAGCCGCGCCAGCGCATCGGGTTCTGGATCGAGTACTCGCGGTGCGCATAGGCCGCGCGGCGGCTGTTCTCGAAATAGTCGATGCCCTTCTCGCGCATGAACTCGTCCTGGATGCCGCGGAAGTCGATCCAGACGTGCGAGTACTGGTGGCCGAACATCGGCCCGAACGACAGGAACTCCTGGCCGCTGAACGTGCCCCACTGGCCCTTGTACGTCGCGAGCCATTCCTTCCACGCCTCCGGCTCGATCGGATGCGTCGGCGAGCCGAGCGCCAGGATGTAGAGCAGCATCCCCTCGTTGTAGCCGCGCCAGTCGAAGCGCAGAAAGCCGGTCTCCGGCCGCCAGCCGTGCGAGAGGATCGGCGGCCGGTTCTGTGCCCAGGTCCATTCGACCCGGCCGTAGATCAGGTCCGCGAGGTCGCGGATCTCCTTCTCGGAGCGCGAGTCACGATCGAAGTACACCTGCGCCAGCAGCACGCCGCCCAATAGCAGCGCGGTGTCGACCGTCGACAACTCGGACGTGCCGAAGCGCTGCCCGTTCTGCATGTGCAGGAAGTGGTAGTAGAAGCCGCGGTAGCCGCTCATCCCGGTTTCATCGGGACCTTGCGGCGCGTTGGCGAGGAAGCGCAGCGTGCGCAACGTCCGCAGCCGCGCCTGGCTGCGCGAGACGAAGCCGCGCTCGGCACCGATCACATATGCCGTCAGCGCGAAGCCGATGCCGGCGGTACTGGCGAACGACGGCGAGGGGTAGCGATCCGGCGCGAGGCCGTTCTGCTTGTTGGTCGTGTCCCAGAAGAAGCGGAAGGTGCGCCGTTCGAGATTGTTGATCACGGGATCGCCGTCGCGTTCGGGATCGTAGACGCGGGAGCCTTCGACGACGACACCTGGGATGCGCTCCTTGCTCGCACCGAGCGCCGGCACACACGCCAGCAGCGCACAGAGCCCCACAAACAGGTGCCGGGAGAGAAAACCGGGGGAAACTGAACAGCGCAGCAATCCACCCTCGTCTGCTGCGCTGCTGAGTTTCACCCTACATTCTCTCCCGGCACCGTTTGCCCCGTGGCACCGCCCGATTATCGCCAGCCGACGGTGAATGACAACTTGAATGTGCGGGTCGGCTGACGCCAGGCGGTGATGTTGCCGAAGTTCGTATTCGGCACGCCGGCGTTGCCGCGGAAGTTCTCGTAGCTGTCCGGGTTCTCCCA